>Ga0210387_10000034_pt1 | contig 119640 bp, 119 predicted proteins | sample IncBWC7OmetaG_FD_160108 | JGI IMG/M metagenome (GOLD analysis project Ga0210387, IMG submission 160108) | Forest soil microbial communities from Barre Woods Harvard Forest LTER site, Petersham, Massachusetts, United States - Inc-BW-C-7-O ...
AATGGTCCTACTCAGCAGACGGCTATGGTGCAATTTTAGAAACAACACCTGATTATTCTGCGGTACCACCGGTTCCGGGTAACGATGCCGTATCCATGGGAGGTATTGATACGCTTCACTATTCAGACAGTACCATTTACAGGGTAATATTGTCCTCTTTAGCGAATGCAAATTGTAGCGATACCGCACAAGTGACGGTGATAGTGGCTAGGAAATTAATTATTCCTAATATTATTTCACCAAATGCTGAAGGCCAGTATACGACATGGCATATTGGTAATATCGAACAATATCCTCAGGCACGTGTGAGTATATTTAACAGGTACGGTCAATTTGTTTTTGAATCTCCTGAAGGATATCCAATACCATGGGATGGAACAGATCATGGCCAGCCATTGGCTGTAGGAACTTACTTCTACATTATCGAAACAACGCCTGGCGCATCGCCATACAGCGGACCGATATCGATTGTGAGGTAAACTAAGAAAAATGTAGAAAAATATTATTACATCTGAGTAATAAGAAAGCCCTTTATAAAAAAGGGCTTTCTTATTTTGTTATCTGATCTGTAAATTATTTAGCAGACTTTTTCTTTGGAACCTTTGCACCTTCTTTTCTGGCTTCAGATAAGCCGATTGCAATAGCTTGTTTGGGATTGGTTACTGTTTTGCCGCTTCTACCGCTTTTAAGTGTGCCATGTTTTTCTTCATGCATAGCTTTCTCTACTTTGTGACCTGCTTCTTTTGAATACTTTGCCATAAAATATTTTTAGGTTAATAAATATTGTAGAAATCAATATGGAAATCCATGCCAATATTTCAACAAATAATTACGGATTGTTTTTCTCTTTTTCCTCAATTTCAATTTTCTCTTTTTTAATATCGGTTCGTAACAAATAGAATATACTCATATAGAGGTTTGCGATCCATACCAGAGAAAACAATGCAATCAAATATCCTTTCCAATTATCGAACAATAAATGATAGCGTGTAAGTAAAAGAAAACAGGTAGTTACATAATGACTAAAACAATATTCACAGGTGAATATGTAAAAGAATTTTCTGGTAATGACCGAACGAGCCTGCTTACTTTGGCGAATACAAAACTCCCTTGGTTCTTTAAATATTTCTTCATGTGTAACTGTCCATGAAATACAGGCAATAGGAATAGCCAATAGGAATAGATAGATAATTTCATTTGAAAGTGACACGATGAATCTTTTTAGTGATACACTGTAATGACGAAAATCAAGCCAGTATTTAAACCTGAATAAAGAAAGTTATTGTACCGTTGTATAAATTCTACGTAGAAATCCTTTCACGGACATGGAAATAGCTCTACAATCATCAATACTATCAACTGCCCAAAGTATGGCACAGTTTTCTTACAGTGTGCTAATTATTAATCAAAAAAAATTAAGTATGAAAAAGGTAATTTTTGCTGTATCGTTGTTCGCAGCTGTTTCGTTCATTGTCTCTTGTAATCAATCAGGTTCTACTGATAGTACCACAATAGCAAAGGATGCAAATGCTCAAAAAATAGATAGTAATTTAATCAATGACAGTATTACACGCGATACAAAATTTGCAGTAGCAGTTGCAAATGGAGGCATGGCAGAAGTTCAAATAAGTCAATTGGCATTATCAAAAAGCGCTAATTATGATGTAAAACAATTGGCTCAAATGATGGTGGAAGATCATACTAAAGCGAATCAGGCATTAAAGGAACTTGCAGCAAAAAAGAATATCACTTTGCCTGCAACCATCAGTGATGAAAAGCAAAAAAAATATGATAAACTGGCAAGTGAATCAGGTAGCGATTTTGATACGGATTATGCAGATTGTATGGTCGATGATCATACAAGTACCATTGATCTTTTTAAGAAAGAAGCAAATAATGGCAATGACTCGGATATTAAAGCTTGGGCTACTGCCATCATTCCAACATTAGAACATCATTTGGAAATGGCAGATTCTACTAAAGCCAGAGTTAACAGATAATATATAAAAAGATCTTGTTTAGATCGGTGGCCGGGTAACTGGCTGCCGATTTTTTTATGTCTTTATAGTAGGTATAAAAAATCCCACAACAATAAAGCTGTGGGATCGTATATGTGATACCAAAAAAGTTCTATCCGCTACAGCTGATGCAACCATCTTCCATGCTGCAGGTGCCGCCGTTCAAACCATCTTCAACATTTGCATTGCCTTCTACAACAGTTAAACTGTGTAGATCAATCAATGGTTCAACTGTTTTACCACCTTGTTTTTCAACAGTGAACTGCACTGCCTGTGCTGCTGCTTTTGAACGTAAATAATACATACCTGTTTTAAGCCCCTTGCGCCATCCGTAAAAATGCATAGAGGTTAATTTACTTGTGGTAGGGGTATCAACAAATAAATTAAGAGATTGTGACTGACAAATATAAGCGCCTCTATCTGCAGCAAGATCTATCAATGTACGTTGTTTGATCTCCCAAACAGTTTTGTATATTTCTTTGATATGATCAGGAATACTATCAATTTTTTGAACGGAACCATTGTGAGAGATGATATGATTTTTCATCTCATCATTCCATAGATTTAATTCGACCAAGTCTTTCAACAAATGTTTATTTACTACAACAAATTCACCGCTTAATACTCTTCTTACATAAATGTTAGAAGTGTAAGGTTCAAAACATTCGTTATTACCTAATATTTGTGAAGTAGAAGCTGTTGGCATTGGTGCAACCAATAAAGAGTTTCTCACACCATATTTTAACACTTCTGATTTCAACGTGTACCAGTCCCAACGTAAGGTTGGCTCTACGTTCCATAGATCGAATTGGAACTGTGCTTTTGATACAGGAGAGCCAGGATAACTTTCGTATGCGCCATCTTTTTTAGCCAGATCCTTGCTTGCGGTCATTGCTGCAAAGTAGATGGTCTCAAAAATTTCTATGTTCAATTTTTTAGCTTCTTCACTTTCGAAAGGCAGGCGCATTAAAATAAAGGCATCTGCCAGACCTTGTACACCTAGGCCGATAGGGCGGTGGCGCATATTAGAATATCTTGCTTCTTCAACAGGATAAAAGTTATTGTCAATTACTTTGTTCAGGTTCTTGGTTACTTCGTATGTTACTTCATATAATTTTTCATGATCAAATTTGCCGTTGATAACATAACGAGGTAATGCTAAGGAAGCAAGGTTACAAACAGCTATTTCTTTTTCAGAAGTATACTCTAAAATTTCTGTACAAAGGTTAGAGCTTTTGATCGTTCCTAAGTTCTGCTGATTGCTTTTGCCGTTAGCAGCATCTTTATATAATAAGTAAGGTGTACCAGTTTCAATTTGTGCATCTAAAATAGCGAACCAAAGATCTTGTGCTTTCACTACTTTTCTGGCACGTCCCTCTTTTTCGTAGGTCGTGTATAATTTTTCAAATTCGGCTCCCCAGCATTCGTGCAAGTTGGGTGCTTCGCTAGGAGAGAACAGGCTCCAATCTCCGCCTTCTTCCACTCTTTTCATAAATAGATCCGGTATCCATAATGCATAGAAAAGATCTCTTGCACGCATTTCTTCTTTACCATGATTTTTGCGCAGGTCCAAGAATTCAAATACGTCGGCATGCCATGGTTCCAAATAAATTGCAAAGGCGCCTTTACGTTTTCCACCTCCCTGATCTACATAACGAGCTGTATCATTGAATACTTTTAGCATGGGTATAATACCATTACTTGTACCATTTGTACCACCGATATAACTACCTGTAGCACGGATATTATGGATAGATAAACCAATGCCACCGGCACTTTGAGAGATTTTAGCCGTTTGTTTCAATGTATCGTAAATACCCTCAATGCTATCATCTTTCATTGTCAGCAAAAAGCATGAGCTCATTTGCGGCTTAGGCGTACCTGCATTAAATAAAGTAGGCGTTCCATGTGTATACCAGCGCTCACTCATTAAGTGATATGTTTTGATAGCCGATTCGATATCTTCTTTATGGATACCGATAGCAACCCTCATGTACATGTGTTGAGGACGTTCAGCAATTTTACCATCTAATTTTAATAGGTAAGATTTTTCCAATGTTTTGAAACCGAAATAATCAAAACCATAATCTCTATCGTAGATGATCGTTGAATCTAATAGCTCAGCATTTTTTTCAATGATGGCCCAAACATCATCAGCGATCAATGGTAAATATTTATCACTTTTCGGATCTGTGTATTCAAACAATAAACGCATTGTTTCAGAAAAACTTTTTAGCGTATTCTTATGCAGGTTGCTTACCGCAATGCGACTTGCTAACAAAGCATAATCCGGGTGTTTTACTGTTAATGAGGCCGCTGTTTCCGCAGCAAGGTTGTCCAGCTCCGTGGTGCTTACACCATCGAACAAACCTTCAATTACTTTTTTAGCTACATCGATCGAACTGACAAAGCGCCTGTCTAAACTGTAGCAAAGCTTTTCGATACGGGCTGTTATCTTATCGAATTTTACGCTCTCTGTTTTATTGTTTCTTTTTAATACTTGCATAGCAACTAGAATTTATTGGGGTAGTAATATTATTAGTACTGTTATTTATTTTATTGATTCATTGTTTTTTTAAAAATCTTCTTCTAAAGAAAAAGTCTGTGATTCTTTAGTTCCGCCAACGCCTGATTTTTGGTAGTCGCCTACACGTTTCTCAAAGAAGTTTGTTTTCCCTTCCAAAGAGATCATTTCCATGAAATCAAAAGGGTTGGTGGTATTGTATATTTTTGTATACCCTAATTCACTGATCCATCTGTCGGCAACAAACTCAATATATTGCTGCATCAGTTTAGCATTCATACCGATCAACGCAACCGGTAAAGCTTCTGTTATAAATTCTTTTTCTATATCAACTGCATCTCTGATGATTCCGTGTACCTGTTCTTCTGATAATTTATTACTTAACATGCTATACAATAAGCATGCAAATTCACAGTGCAAGCCTTCATCTCTACTAATTAATTCGTTGCTGAAAGTCAATCCTGGCATTAGGCCTCTTTTCTTTAACCAGAAAATAGAGCAAAAACTTCCACTAAAAAATATTCCTTCTACTGCAGCAAAAGCAACAAGCCGTTCTGCGAAAGTTCCGTTCTCGATCCAACGCATAGCCCAATCCGCTTTTCTTTTTACGGCAGGGATGGTATCAATTGCATGAAACAAACGATTTTTTTCATGAGGATCTTTTATGTAGGTATCGATCAGTAAAGCATATGTTTCAGAATGGATATTTTCCATCATGATCTGAAAGCCGTAAAAACATCTTGCCTCGGGCAATTGTACTTCGCTCATAAAATTTACGGCAAGGTTCTCGTTCACAATTCCATCGCTTGCGGCAAAAAAAGCCAATACATGGGATACGAAATGTCTTTCCCCATCATTTAAATTGGCCCAATCTTTCATGTCGCTGCCCAGATCAATTTCTTCTGCAGTCCAAAAGCTGGCTTCATGTTTTTTATACTGTTCCCAGATCTTTGGGTAATTTATTGGAAGAATAACGAAGCGGTCTTTGTTTTCTCTTAATAAAAGTTCATCCTGATTGCTCATTTCTTAAAATATTTTGGCTAATAGTTTACACTATTAATTAATAGTTATGCTTGCGTTAGAAAGTTGGTGATTATTTTTTGCGTGTTCTGTAGCAGTTAACAAATTATTAATATTGACTACAAATTGCACTACAAGAATACTAAGGAATAGCAACTTTATGGTATCAATTTATTAAGACAGTGTTGAAAACATATCTTGGATAAGAATTAATGTTTTAAAAATGAGAAGGAGCAAGGAATTTAAAGATATATAATTAAATAATAATGTATGTAATTTAATATAATCTTAATAAGTTGAAGGAATAACGGGTAGTAAAAAACTATATGGCTGGAATTAATTCTGCAATTTCATCCATGTTAATTCCTGAATGGCTTTCATCATAAATACAATGGCCATCTTTAATTAAAAGTACTTGAGGAGATTCGTGGTGAACTTTAAAATCTTCAGCGATCTTTTGAGAGATATTTCTATGCTGAATAAGATCAAGAATATAATAGTTAACAGCAGGGGAAGAAGAGGCTCTTTCTAACCTGGATTTAGCCATGCTGCTAATAGAACAGCGTGTACTATGTTTAAATATTACCTGTGGTGTCTCTTTTGACTGATTTTTGATATCGTCAAGCTGAGATTCTTCTTTTAATTCGATCCAATCCATGACTTCCGGTTTAGTGAACAATACCATCTGCTGCAGGACATCCGTAACCTCTTCTGCTTGATCCACAAGATGTTAGAGTAACAGCTATGGTGCAAGCTACCAATAGTATTAAGATAATCTTCTTCATATAAATGTCTGATTTGAGAGTAAATTAAAATAAAAATTCGTGCAAACCTACAAAATTGACTGATTATTTCATACTAATTCTTTTGGCTGCTATATTGTAATAACGAAATTTTGTGCCTAAAATTTTGTAAAGTGCTGTTTTTGGAAATAATATTTCATTTTATTTCATTCGCCGGAGTTCCGATTCTGTATAATTTTTCATTGTTTTTTCAATTGAAAATTTAGCAGCATTATAATCGGTTGATTTATTTTTCGGGATAGATAAACTTTTCCAATTGCCATCCTTTAATTGTTTTGCATAAAAAACAATTTGCCCGATATGATAAGAACTATGTGCCAAATGCCGGCTAATGGCCTCTATCACGGTATGTCCCTCATTTCTGATATAAACAATATCCGAAAGTTGTTCGGGTCTCAATTCATTGAATGTGGTAAAAAAACAATTCCACCCTTCGTTCCATTTTTGTAAAATGGTAGTTTTATCGGGTACCGTTATTTCAAATTCGGCATCTCTGTTTCGGGAAGGTTTTTCACCATCTGTCGTTAAAAAATCAGTCCACCTGGACAACATATTACCAGACATATGTTTGATAATGGCTGCAATGCTATTGGTATCTTCCTGTACGGTAATAAATAGTTGCTCAGGTTCCAACTGATCCATTGCTTTTTCCGCCAGCATTTTGTAATACTCAAACTGCTTTTTTACACTTAACAGGTATTGTTCGTTACTATTCATTTGTGCCGTATTTTATCTAATAAATTTACATTCCTTTTTGTACTTTTAAGACAGGAAATAAAAAATAATGAATAATTAAGATTGGCGATTTTATAATTAACATCTATTTACCTATTGCTACAAATTAGTTGTATATTTTTACAGCATGCGTTTTATCGTCACCATCATATTGTTTGCAACCACTACCTTATTTTTTTCTTGTAGTTCACCCAGGGCCTTGGAATACCGCAATGTATCAGGATTTTCCGTTAGTAAGCTTGGCTTTGATTCGTCTACAGTAAATATGAATATTGTTTATTATAACCCGAATCATTTTTCAATGCAATTGAAGAGAACAGATTTGGATATTTTTATTGATAGTAATTATGTTGGCCATACAACACAAGATGCCCAGGTAAAAATTCCTGCCCGGTCTGAATTTAATATTCCGCTGAGTGTGCAGGTGAATATGAGTACCATTTTTCAAAATGCACTGGCTGCATTGCTTATCAAATCCATTCATGTAAAAGTTAGCGGAAACATCCGTGCAGGGAAAGCGCATATCTATAAAAATTTCCCTGTCAATTATGTAGGCATCCAGCCTTTTTCTTTTTTCTAGCATATAAAAAAACCGCCCCAAGGGACGGCTCAAATCTTTTAAATAACTGCATCTGTTTATTGCCCGGCAGGTTTTGTACAAGCCATCGGTTTTTTGCAACAGGCAGGTAATCTTTTGTATGAATCTGAATCGGCTTTAACATCATCAGCGTCATATCCTACAGTAGCAATGGCGGCTTTGATATCTTCTACATTGATACGATCGGTTATGTATGTAACAGTGGTTGTTTTCTTTTTGTAATCAACATTTACTGCAGTTACACCTTCTTCACGCATCAAGTATTGTTCAATACGTTCCTTGCAATCTTCACATACTACAGTAGGTGTTTTGATCACTACTTTCTCAACCGCTTTTTGTTGGGCAAAACTTACCGTTACAAATGCTATCAAAGAGAGGAGCGTTAATTGTATTGCTTTCATAAATTTATTTTTATAAAGTTACTCATTTACTTTCCAATTTGCAGGGTCTTTACTCCAGTTTAACAAGGTGTTTTGCTGATCGGCGGTAACAATATTCTTTTCAACTGCTAATTCTATCAGGGTTGGGTAATTGGTCAGTGATTTATATATAACACCCGCATCTGCAAAAGCTTTTTCAGCCACAGCAAATCCATAATTGAAAATAGAGACCATGCCAATCACTTCTACACCTGCATTGCGTAATACTTCCACAACCTGCAGACTGCTTTTTCCTGTAGAGATCAGGTCTTCAAATACTAATACCTTTTGCCCTTTTTCATATGAGCCTTCTATTTGATTGCCTAAGCCATGTTCTTTAGGCTTCGGGCGGACATAGATATAAGGCAGCTTTAACTGATCTGCCACCATTACACCCCAGGGAATGCCCGCTGTAGCTACGCCGGCCAATACATCTGCTTCAGGGAATTGCTCGAAGGCGACGCTGCATAGCTCACTTTTGACAAAATCCCTGATATATGGAAATGATAGTACTTTTCTGTTATCACAATAAATAGGGCTTTTCCAGCCGCTTGCCCAAGTAAACGGTTCTTTGGGACTTAGCTTAATTGCATTAATTTGTAACAGTTTTTCAGCTACAGCTTTCTCATTTGTCATACTGCAAATTTGAAGGTTGAAATTTATAATTTGAAATTTATTTATGTACATTAAAATTTACTTCGACGACAAACCCGTTTATTTGTGTGATGAGCTGAATGAGGAATTGACTGAAATACTGCGCCATCCTGATGCGGTGTTCATTGATGAAATGTCTACACCGGCTATTAATGCGTTGTTGCACGAGATAAAAAAAGAACAATTTCATGCCGGGGTGATGATCAATAAAAATCTTGCAGAGTTGAAAAAAGCTTTTTTTACTCATTTTACCGTTATTGAAGCGGCAGGCGGTATCGTACAGAATACTGATAAAGAATTTCTTTTTATTTATCGCCTTGACAAGTGGGATCTTCCAAAAGGAAAAGTAGAAGCCGGCGAAAAATTAGACGATTGCGCGATAAGGGAAGTTGAAGAGGAGACAGGCACCACCAATTTAACGTTGAAGAAAAAAGTGGGAGAGACCTATCACGCTTATAATGCTTTTGGCAAACACTTTTTAAAAACCAGCCACTGGTATCATATGGTTTGTGCGGCCGGACAAAAATCTATACCACAAACAGAAGAAAACATTACCGAAATAAGATGGGTGCATGCAAAAAATATACGGGAGCTGCTGGAGAATACCTACCCGTCAATCAAAGATATATTGAGTATTTTTTTTGATACTGCCATGAGCTAATTGATACCGGATTATTTCTTCTTCCTTTTTCTTTTAGGATCCCACAGATCGTAGCGAACGAATAACGTTAAAGCATCGTTCTTTTTGTCGATCGTATTACCTGAAGTAGGATCATTATATTTCAGGTATGATTGTAATCCAATAGCATAGCGAACTCCAAAGGAAAGCTGCTTCCATTGGTATTGGCTTTCTATCAATCCCTGGAAACTGTTTTTTGTGATGGTTATATTTGAATCGTTGCTATTGTTTGTTACGATGGTAGAACTAATAACAGAATCATTTGCTGACCCATACATTTTTTTACGAACATCTTGTTGGCTAACATGCCCTGCAAGATTATTGTATATTACCCCAACACCTACAGACCAGTTAGGAATAATATAATAATCAAAACTTAACGGCACTTGATTATAATACACTTTTTTGAGTACAGAAGTAGTGGTGACATAATTCAAAGGTTGATTCTGCACTTTTGAACTATACAATGCTTCCTGTAAATATTGCGGTGCTTTATATTTAAATTCTGCTTGTACAAACCATTTTTTTGCGGGCTGAATGCGAACAAATACGGATGGAATATAATCGGTAGCCAATGATGTTTTTGTATAAGCGTCATTAGGATAGATACAGTCGCAAGTTAACCGCATGGCCTGCTGTTCAGCTATTCCTACTGCAATATTCAGCTGTTTCTTTTTCTCGTCTTTCTTTTTAGTAGCATCTTTAGTTGCTGCAGCCACCAAGGTATTGGCTGTATCTTTTTTAATAACGGGATGTTTTGCTTTTTTCTTCGCTAAAATAGCTGTCCCAATTTTAATTAATCTTGTATTGTCTGTTGTATCCATTTCTTCAACATCATCATTGACTGTTCCAGCAGTTGAAATATTTATTTTTGTCTTACTTTTTGATATAACAACTGTATTTTTCTTTGAAGTATATAGGTGACTCTTTTTCGAAAAAACAGCTGCAGTAGCATGTTGGTGATAGGCCAATGCGGTATGATGAGCTTTATTATTTATTCTTTTTACCTCGGTTTTCTTTTCTTTTATATCCGTGGTTGCAGCTTCAATACCATCGGATGACACGTCATTATTATCTATCGCATCTGCATTTTGCAACGACTTCTTTGTAGTTGATCTGGCAATAGTATTATTCAATGGCCTCTTTTTATTGTTCAGTTGATAGCCATTGTGATTAATTCTTTTATTTGCTGATTGAAAATGATTGCTATTTAAATCAGTAGTAGTTATCGAAGTTGCTATAGTATTTGAATGATTGTTTGTGGAGTTTTTCACAACTGTATTAGCGGTTACTATATTTTTGCCATGATGATTTCTTATCCCATCATTACCTGTATATTTTTTGTCGCTATTTATTGTATTACTTGCAACGTCATTCTTTTTGCTGTTGCTATTTGTATTTTTTACGATATGGCTAACTCCATTATTGGTTGATAGCTGCTCGTTATTATTTCTTGTATTATTTTTCGTATCCTCGCTATTAGTCGAGTTTGTATGTGCGTCGACCGTATTGTTTGTTCCTGATTGATCGTTTTGATTTTCAGTATTATTTTTTGTATCGTTAGTGTTGACAGATGTTGTGCCGCTATTGATCGTATTGTTGTTTGTTGCCTTTATATTACTAATTCCTGTATTGTTTTTCACATCATTTTTGATGGCTGATGTTGTGTTGTTATTGCTTGTCGTTACACCGTTGTTTTCAACGGTACTTTTCGTATCGTTATTATTTGCTTGTGGTGAATTGTTATTGGTTGTATTGCCGGCTGTTATTGTTTTATTATTAACGGATCCCTTATCAGTTTTATGTGAGCCAATTGATAGCCACAGAAGTGCAATAAGCAGTGCAGCACCCATTAATGAGCCCAATGCAATATTTCCCCAATTAGGTGGTGGTGCACCTTTATCGCGGTCTTTGTCTAAAAGCTTACTCATGTCTTCCCAGGCCGCATCCTCATTTGGAAGCGGCAGGTTTTTCAACTCCTGAGCGAGCTCTTTTTCATATCGTGTTAAATCACTCACTTATATTTTCTCTTAATAACTGCATTTTTAAATTTTTTCTTGCTTCACTTAAGTGCCATTTACTGGTTCCTTCACTTATTTGTAAAAGGATTGCTATTTCTTTATGGCCATAACCTTCTACGATATATAAATTAAAAACAACTTGTGTTGCCGCCGGTAATTTTTTAATTAAATGTAATATTTCATTAGCGTCTACTTTTGTGTCCGCCTCCGCATCTACGTGAACAGCATCCGCTTCATGCAATTCATTTGCCACAATTGTACTTTGTTTTGATTTGATATGATCTATGCAGGAATTGATAACAATCGTTCTGATCCAAGTATACAGGACCGCTTTTTTAGAATCGTATTTTTCTATATTTTTAAAAACTTTCAAAAATCCTGTATTTAAAACCAATTTCGCGTCATCTTCATCTTTTGTGTACCGGATACATAAATTCATCATGGAATCATAAAAGCTTCTGTACAAGCGTTCCTGAGCCTTACGGTCATTCTTCTTGCAACCTGCAATTATTTCGTTGATATGTTCTGTTTCCTTGTACAAATAATTATTTTCTATAATTTTCAAAAATACGTCTATCAAAATAAGAGTATTTTTTTATATTAAAATAAAAATAATTATATCAAAATACCCCGCAAGCAAAGCTTACGGGGTGTGTTAGTTTAGAAATTTGTATTGTTTCTATTGTTTTGTAGGGATGATATTTTTTATTTTTTAGTATCATTTATTGAAACGTAATGACAAGCTTAGGGGCTTTAGAGCTATCTGGAGACCCTTCACTTGAATAAAAAGATTGTGATCTGTAATCCCCCGCAGTTTGCATGGTTATGTTAAATCCATAGTTTGTACCAGGCGTTGCAACCATATCTTTTACCAACTGTGTAACATCAAGATCAGTTATATTAGAATTGAATTCTGATGTGGATGTTGGAGTTACTACTTCATCAACAGCTGTTACAGCCGGTGCATTATTATAAGTAATTGTTGTTTGATCCCAATCTGCTGTAGCTCTTTGTAACAACATTTCATTTGACAAAGGATACGGTGAACCGCTATAATAACTATCTCCCTGTGGAAATCCAACGTTTGCATACGTTGCAGAATCCAGCCCGTATAAAGTTAATTTAGCGGTTTTTATAACCCAACCTACAGGCAGATTATTTAATCCCGTAAATTTTATAAAAGCATTTGTCCATCCTTCACCAGCTCCATTAGCATAATATGTCCAATCTGTTATCATCAATACACTACCAGTACCATAAAGACCATTGCCATCGGCATATCCTGGTACATATGCAACTTCCGCATCCTGGCCAGTTGCAGCACCCGGTTGAAGTATTATTGTGTGATGAGGCTCAACAGTGACAGTAGTTGTATCAAAACCTGTTGTTCCAGCGTTATTAGTTGCCTGGAATTGCAAAACATAAGTACCCTCAACAAGGTTCTTTGCATAAGTTACGGCCGAGATATCACTGCTGAATGTTGGTAAAGAAGGCCCTGAAATTACAGACCACAGATAAGTGGTATTGGGTGTGGATCCGCTTATCACGGTTCCTGTTAATGTAACTGAATCTACAGGTAATATAATCGTTTGATCACTACCTGCATCTACTTTAACAGGTGCGGGCATATCACAATGCTTTCCGCAACTTGCAAAAATGGTTGTCAGTAATGATAGGGCAATAATTGAAAAACGGACTTGTTTCATAATTTTTTGTTTGGTTCTTTAGAATAAGATTTACTTTATTACATATACAGTATGTTCAGTAAAAGGGTTGGGTAAAGCAGTAATTATTTAAAAAAATATTTTTAAATAATTATGGCAGCAAAACAGGGAAGATGGGATAAATGAGTGAAGATCAGCTCTAAAATGCTTTATTTAGTACAGCTATCGTTAACCGGCTAATACAAATTAATTTGTCTGTTTCATCATATATCTTAATATCCCACACATGGGTATGGGCGCCTAAATGCAATGGACGGGCAACTCCTGTTACAAGGCCCTGCCTGGCGCTGCGAATATGATTGGCATTAATTTCCAATCCAACGCAACTGTATTTTTTAGAATCAACCACCAACTGTGCCGCAACACTGCCAACGGTTTCTGCCAATGCACAATTGGCACCCCCATGCAATAGTCCGAATGGTTGTTTGGTACGGTTATCAACAGGCATAGTTATTTTAATAAAATCATCGCCCAGTTCTTTCCATTGCATGCCCAAATGCTCTGCCATTGTTCCTGAAAACGGATTCAGGTCTTCTAATTTTAATGATTTGTTGAACCAGATTGACATGATAAGTAAGAATTGGTAATTAAATATTGATGATTTTCTCAACCTAAAGCGGCCTTTTTTTACAATAGCCGCTTTAATATTTGCCTGACTTAATTGATTCATTTACCACGGCAGGTAAGAACTGCGAAACCTCTCCACCATTTTTTAGTACATCACGCACCAGTGTTGATGCTACAGAAGTAAACTGCGGCAAACAGGTTAAAAATATTGTTTCTACACGGGGATCAAGACTGCGGTTCATATCAGCTATTGCCTTTTCGTATTCAAAATCATTTACGTAACGGATGCCTCTTAAAATAAAATTAGCACCCACTTCTTTACAGCAGTTGATGGTCAAACCTTCATATAAAACAGCATCAACTTTCGGTTCGTTCTTGTAAATTTCTTTTATCCATTGCAAGCGTAACTCTTCCGTAAAAGTGGGCACTTTATTTACGTTACGGCCAATGCCGATCACTAATTTATCGAACAAAGGAATGGCCCTGTTGATAATATCGGTATGTCCTAATGTAACGGGATCAAATGTGCCGGGGAATAAACAGATACGCATTGCTAAAATTGTTAATGGTTAATTGTAAATGATATGAAAATTACAATCATTCTAAATTTCAGCATTCAAATTAATCATTAATCATTAATAATTGACCATTAATTCTTATTGCCTGAAAGTAAGTACAGCACTGCCATACGTACCGCTACGCCGTTTTCTACCTGTTGTAAGATGATAGATTGTTTACTGTCTGCAACATCGCTGTCAATTTCCACACCGCGGTTAATGGGGCCCGGGTGCATGATAACGATCTCTTTTTTCAATCCATCCAGTAACTTTCTTGTAACGCCATAGGCGATATTATATTCTCTGAGAGAGGAAAACAGCACCTGGTTTTGTCGCTCTAACTGAATGCGAAGTACATTGGCTACATCGCACCATTCCAAAGCTTTTTTGAGATTGTATTCTACTTTTATGTGTAAGGCTTCGCTGATATATTTTGGAATGAGTGTTGGCGGGCCTGCTACCATTACTTCTGCGCCCATTTTTTTGAGCAGGTAGATATTGCTCAGTGCAACACGTGAGTGCATAATATCGCCTATCAAAACAATTTTCTTTCCTTGCAGCGTGCCTAATTTTTCGTTGATGGAAAAAGCATCTAACAATGCCTGTGTGGGATGTTCATTTATTCCGTCACCTGCATTCACAATAGCTGCGGGTATGTGTTTGGCTAAGAAGTGTGGCGCTCCGCTGGCGCTGTGCCGCATCACTACCATATCTACTTTCATACTGAGGATATTGTTTACTGTATCGAGTAAGCTTTCGCCTTTAGATACCGAAGAGCCTGATGCGGTGAAATTGATCGTATCGGCACCCAATCTTTTTTCTGCCAGCTCAAAAGATATTCTTGTGCGCGTAGAACTTTCGTAGAATAAATTCACTATAGTTATATCGCGCAGCGATGGAACCTTTTTAACCGGCCGTTGTAAAACTTCTTTAAATTGAGTGGCTGTAGATAAGATGATCGAGATATCTTCCTTAGTAAGGTCTTTAATGCCCAAGAGATGTTTGGTAGATAGTTGCATTAAGGGGCAAAGCTACAGTAATGATAGCCAAAAAACAAATCAAATAAGGAATAAAATAATTGAAGGTAATACTGCAATTGGGAATTAAATAATAAAGAAATGCTTAATGTTCAATGTTCAACTATCAATTTTCAATTATTAGTGTCCAAAAAATTATAAGGTTTTTTCAGTTGAGCATTGAAAATTGAACATTGAGTATTGATCATTCGTTCGATTCTTGGAGTTTAATAAAGTACAACAGTCTCCGTATCTTTTTGGATCTTTACCATTTGAGATATGATCGCGTCAATTGATTTGCCGCAGTAGTCGGGTTGTATCGGTAGTTCTCTATTGAACCTTCTGTTTACCAATACACATAATTCTACTTTTTTAGGTCTCCCGAAATCTATCAAAGCATCTAATGCGGCACGGATCGTTCTTCCGGTGTACAATACATCATCTATTAAAATAACTTCTTTTCCTTCTATAGAAAAATCGATCGTTGTTTTATTGGCCATTCTTATTTCATTACGAACATCGTCCCTATAGAAAGTGATATCTAACACACCGTATTTTACTTTTTCTTTTGGATATAACTCTTTGATGCATTCCACTATTCTATCACTAACATATATACCGCGTGGCTGTAAGCCAATAAAGACAACATCCTGCAAGCTCAAGTGGTTTTCCATCAGTTGATGAGCCAGTCTTAAAATGGTTAAGCGTAATTGCTGTTTATCGAGGATCGTTGTCAAATTGAAATATTATTCAGCGAATTTATCCATTATTAGCTGAATAAAAAAGGGATTGATAATTCAATCCCTTTTCTATATATCATTAAGACAGTCTAGTAACGTGAGTACCAATGGCCAAATTGGTAAAATAGCCCAACCTGAAAAACACCGTTATTTATATTTGCGTTGTTAGGAGCAGGGTCATTGTTGATATCATATATACCTACATTAAAGCGTGCGTCAATTCCAAGTCCACGGCGCGACATAAAAGCACCGCCGAATGCCCATGAAAAATCCGTACTCTTATAATCACTGCTTACATTATTGTTGTTGTCCCCATAACCTGTTTCTCTGGCGCTCAATAAAACACCGAACTGCGGACCAGTTTCTAATCGAAACCCATCTCTAAATTGGTATTGTAATAAAATAGGGAAATTCAGATAAGTAAGATGTGTAGTATAATTATGGCCGTTAAAACCATAAATACCCCCTTGCCCGGAAAAGACTGCTTCTGGTTGAAGAGAAAATCCACTAAATCCGTTAGAGAATTTTATGTTCAACAAAGCACCACCGTTCAGAGAGGCCCGTGGCGAATAATCATAGACTTGTTGTCCGGCGTCACTAAGATTGGCAATGTTGATACCACCTTTTAACCCAAATTCAACGCGCCCCTGTGCGCGTACTGAGTAACAGCTAAGTGCTACTAAGGTAATTAATAATGTCTTTTTCACGGTTTTATTTTTTTAGTTTACGATAATTGAAAACAAACACCATGCCATGTAAAAATGGTAGTGAGTGATAATCAATCCAATAGACTAAGTAAGCGAAAAAAAGTTTAACGCAACGCAAAAAATTGTAGAAATAAGTTCTCGTTTATTTTTCTTGTAAAAAAGGATACCTATAATCAACAGGCGAGGTGAACATTTCCTTGATCGTTCTGCAACTTAGCCAGCGATACAAATTAAGAATGCTGCCTGCTTTATCATTAGTGCCGCTTGCCCTGGCTCCACCAAAAGGCTGCTGGCCAACAACGGCTCCTGTGCATTTATCATTCACATAAAAATTACCTGCGCTATTGCGAAGTTTAGTAGTGGCTAATTCTATCGCGTATCTATCGCGCGAAATGATAGCGCCGGTCAATGCATAAGGAGAAGTGGTGTCAACAATTTTCAAAATATCCTCAAATTTATTTTCATCGTATACATACAATGTTAGCACGGGCCCAAATATTTCCTGGCACATGGTAATATAAGTAGGATCGGTCGTTTCTATTACTGTTGGTTCTATAAAGAAGCCGGTTGTTTTATCACAATTACCGCCCACTAATATTTTTACACCACTGTCTTTTTTCTTTGCTGCTTTTATGTATGCTTCTATTTTATCGAAGCTTCTTTCATCGATCACCGCATTGATGAAGTTGGTGAAGTCTTCGGTAGAACCCATCTTCATGGTCTTTATTTCAGCAACTAATTTCTTTTTTACTTCCGCAGCAATATTACTTGGGATATATGCCCTTGATGCGGCGCTACATTTTTGTCCCTGGAATTCAAAAGCGCCACGCGCCAATGCGGTTACTAAAACATCTACATCAGCACTTTTATGCGCGAGTATAAAATCTTTGCCGCCTGTTTCACCAACAATGCGTGGATACGATCTGTAATTGCCGGTGTTATCACCGATCGCTTTCCACATCGTATTAAAAACACCTGTGCTACCGGTGAAGTGTATGCCGGCAAAATCATTGTGTTTAAAACAGATGTCGCCTACAACAGCACCATCAACATAAATTAAATTAATAACGCCATCCGGCAGGCCGGCTTCTTTTAAAATACGCATAATTAATTGTGCGCTGTAAACCTGTGTGTAAGAGGGTTTCCAGATAACAACATTGCCTGCCATCGCACAAACAGTTGGTAGATTTCCTGCGATAGCAGTAAAATTAAAGGGTGTAACAGCCAACACAAATCCTTCTAACGGGCGATACTCGACCCGGTTATTTACACCCGGACTGCTAATTGGCTGCCCACGATATATCTCACTTAAATAATGAACATTGAAACGCAAAAAATCTATCAGCTCACAAGCCGCATCCAATTCTGCCTGTATCACATTTTTACTTTGTCCGAGCAGGGTAGTAGCTAAAATTTCTGCACGATATTTTGTTGCTAAAAGATCAGCGGCTTTTAAAAATATATTGGCCCTGTTTTCCCAGCTTATATTTGCCCATTTGTCTTTTGCTTTTAATGCAGCAGCAATTGCTTTTTTTACATGTGATGCATCACCTTCATGAAAGTGTCCTAACAAATGTTTACGCTCATGTGGCGGACGAATTTCTAATTTATTTCCGGTGCGTACTTCTTCGGAACCAATGTACATGGGCACGTCGATCTTTTTGCTTTTTAATTCTTTGAGAGAAGTTTTTAATTTTATTTTTTCAGGACTGTTAGGAGCGTAGTTGAGTACTGGCTCATTTGCTGGTAATGGGTAATAGAAATCTCCGAATTGCATAATAGAAAACCCCCTAAATCCCCCTGAAGGGGGACTTTTTGTACCCCTTTGTTTGAAGGATTTTTTATTTTTTACGTTAATAGATGTGATTTTATTTCTTTCAATACCTTTTGTATTTCATTAAATACTTGTTCATTTGAAAACCTTATTACTTTTAATCCATCTTCTTCAATTATTCTTTGTCGCACCTTATCGTTTTCTTTTATTGTTTCTATATCATGAATAGTGCCATCTAATTCAATTACTAATTTTGCTTTGTGACAATAAAAATCAGCAATATAAATTCCTAATGGATGTTGCCTTCTAAATTTAAAGCCTTCAAATCTTCCTCTCAAATAGTTCCATAAAATTTTTTCAGCCTCTGTCGTTCTTTTACGTAACGAATTTGCATTTGCAAAAATTATATGCGAAGCACCATAAAACATTTTTTGTTTCATAGATATAGTAGGATTGGTGTGTTCTAAAGATACGAAGAAAAACCCCCTAAATCCCCCTGAAGGGGACTTGGAAAGTGTTTTATTATTTATTGCTTTTGCTGAGTTGTATTGTGTAGGGACACTTCGTAATTAGTGTCTATACAAGTCCCCCTTCAGGAGGATTTAGGGGGTTTCAGTTTCTTTTTCCATCATTAGATAAGCCTTAATAAACCCATCAATTTCACCATCCATCACCGGTCCAACATTACCTACCTCATAATCAGTTCTGTGATCCTTTATCATTTTGTACGGATGAAAAACATAGCTTCTTATCTGGCTGCCCCATTCAATTTTCTTTTTGCTGGAGTTCGTAGCATCTAATGCTGCCTGGCGCTTGCGCATTTCTTCTTCGTACAAACGGCTCTTTAGCATCGCCATGGCTTTTTCCCTGTTCTCACCCTGCGTTCGTGCCTGCTGACATTCAACAATAAAGCCACTAGGCTTATGCGTTAGTCTTACCGCCGTTTCTACTTTATTTACATTTTGTCCGCCGCTGCCGCCGCTTCTAAAAAAGGCCCATTCAATATCTGCAGGGTTAACATTTATTTCTATCGTATCATCAATTAACGGGTACACGTAGACACTGGCAAAAGAAGTATGTCGCCTGGCATTGCTGTCGAACGGACTAATGCGCACCAAACGATGCACACCGCTTTCTGCTTTTAAAAAACCGTAAGAAAAAGGTCCGTCAAATTGAAAGGTGCAGGTCTTGATACCGGCGCCATCGCCCCATTGCCAATCAAGCTCTGTTACTGTCCAGCCCAGCTTTTCGCCGTACATGCGGTACATGCGGGCGAGCATTTCTGCCCAGTCCTGGCTCTCGGTGCCACCGGCGCCGCTGTTGATCTGCAGCACAGCAGGTAAAGCATCTGTCGGTTCGTTGAGTGTGCTTTTAAACTCTGCCTCGTCAATGGCGCTGTTCGCTTTGGTATAGGCTTCTTTCACTTCCTCTTCGGTAGTTTCGCCTTCTTTCCAGAATTCGAAGAGCACGGCAAAATCATCTACTAACGATACTGTATCGTTGTACATGTTTACCCAATACTCGTTAACCTTTGTTTCTTTTAAAATGGAAGTGGCCCGGGCATTATCATCCCAAAAACCCGGCGAAAGGGAAAGTTGCTTATCGTTTTCTATTTTGGATTCTCTGTTAGCGACGTCAAAGAAACCTCCTCAAGACCACCACACGGTCTCTCATATCCTTCAATTGTTCTGTTGTCATAGCTGCAAAGATAATTGATTTGGTGGATAGGATTTATTGAAAGTTTGTACATTTAGAAGTAAGTGAACTTATTGATTTCTTCTTAACTTCATCAGAAGCAAAATCAACCAAATGACCTTTAACAAACTAGCTTCCACTATAGTATTTGTCTTTTGTTGCTGCACCACATTTGCACAAAAAAGCATCTACAACCCACAAGAATTATTTGCACAAAATATCTTTACAAAAAGTGGCAACGAGTTTCGTTCTGCCAATGGTGCGCCGGGAAATATGTATTGGCAAAACCGTGCTGATTATGAGCTGCACGCTGCGATTGATACAGTTACCAATGAATTGACCGGCACCGAAACAATTCATTACACTAATAACAGTCCCGATTTTTTGGAGTCGCTTTGGTTGCAGATCGATCAGAATACTTATCGTGCTGATGCGCGGTCTAATTTTTATACAACGCCTCAACCAACAGAACATACCGATGGTATGCAATTCGGAACAGTATCCATTGAATTTAAAGGCAAGACTTTGAAAGCAGATTATATCATCAATGATACAAGGATGCAGATACGCCTGCCGGGAAAATTATCATCTAAAGAAAAGATCAATATCCATATTCAATATCAGTATACTATTCCCGGCGCGTTTGGCGGAAGAACAGATTATGCCGAAACAAAAAATGGAAAAATATTTGAAGTAGCGCAATGGTATCCACAAATGTGCGTATATGATGACCTGGAAGGCTGGAGTACATTGCCATTTTTAGGTAGTGGCGAATTCTATTGCGAGTACGGTGATTTTGATTATACAGTTACTGTGCCTGCAGATATGATCGTTGCAGGTAGCGGTGAATTACAAAACCCTGCTGATGTACTAACGCCTCAACAGATCAATCGTTTAGCCGCGGCCAATCAAAGTGATTCAACGATCATCATTCGCTCTGTTGATGATGTGACTGCCATGGCAACACATCCTGCGAGCGGTACAAAGAGCTGGCATTTTAAAATGTTCAATACACGCGATGTGGCTTTCGGTGCATCAAGGGCATATGTATGGGATGCTGCCAAAGTAAATTTGCCGAATAATAAAACCGCATTGGCCATGTCGGTCTATCCTGTTGAAAGTGTTGGTCCGGATAAATGGAACAGGGCGACGGAATATTTAAAAAAGTCGATGGAGTATTTTTCCGCCAAATGGTTCGTCTATCCATGGCCGGTAGCTGTTAATCAGGCAGGTATTGCAGGCGGTATGGAATATCCGGGTATTGTGTTCGACGGAATGGATGATGGCGGTGATGTATTGTATTGGGTAACGGCGCACGAGATAGGCCACAACTGGTTTCCTATGATCGTAGGTAGCGATGAAAGGCGCTATGGCTGGATGGATGAAGGCTTTAATACTTTTATTGATATTTATGCAGCTGATAATTTTAATAAGGGAGAGTATGCGCCCAAGCGTGATGCGGAATATGCACCGGGTAAAGGAAATCCTGCAGCCGAGATCGTTCCTTTATTGAGTGATACTGCTGCACCGGCGATGATGTCGAGAGCGGATGCTATTCCTGAATCGTATCGTCATCCTATAGTTTATTTTAAACCTGCTTTTGGTTTGGTGCTGTTGCGGGAATCGATATTAGGACATGATAGGTTTGATTATGCGTTTCAAAAATACATTGAGCATTGGGCCTATAAACATCCTTCGCCGGAAGATTTTTTTAGGACAATGAACAATGAATCCGGCGAGGACCTCACCTGGTTCTGGCGGGAATGGTTTTATAATAACTGGAAGCTGGATATTGCAGTACAATCAGTCGCATACAAAAACAATGATCCAAAAATGGTGCAGATATTACGATTGCCAACCTGCAAAAAATGGCAATGCCTGTAACGATCGAAATCGTTTTGAAAGATGGCAGCCGGCAACGGTTACAATTGCCTGTAGAAACCTGGATGCAGGCTGCGGTAAAAACAATTCATCTAACTACAATACAAAAGCTACGATCTGTAACAATCGATCCCGATGGAATGCTACCTGATTGTAACAGAGCTAATAATTCAATGACTTTTTAAAACAGGGGAGAGGAGGGTTTGTCAACTATTGTGCAACAGTTGAAAGAAGGCCAGTGTTAGAGTAGCAGAGACCAGAAAAAGTCCATAATATATACAGACTTTAGTTAATGCAGTCGATGTTGAATACGCTTTAAAAGCGATCACATGACATTGTAATTGCAGTGTATATTACTCAGTGTATAATTTTATTATCCATACAATAAGATAAACACCCACAGTTGCAATTACGATTGCCGGGACTACAACGCTTAATAAGTTGATTCCTTTTTTTAACATGGTTTTACTTTTTAATGGTTAGATATATAGGTTAATTTTAATTTGTTACTTTTTGTTATTTCCACATAAACAAGATTTTATTTATCAGATAAAATCATCTCTTCCAAATCGTATAGCAAGTAACTGTTCAAACAAAAATGATCAAAAAAAATGCCAATTAATTAGCGATAATTTATGGATCAATGAACTTAGTGTTAGAAAGAAAAATTAAAGTGAAATAATTTTAATATGTTTTATTGTCGCTTTATTTTATACAAATATAGAATATTGTATTTAAATTAACACATATTTATTAAAATAATTTGTTGTTTGTGGATAAAAAAGCCTTGTTTTTTGCAGAATTGATTGAAAATCAGGAATAACTTACGGGCAGAGGTGGATAACAATTCTTATAAAAAAGCCTTTAGATTGACTTCTTCGCCTATTATAGGAGTGATTAGAGGTACATTTCTTTTAACACTTTCTGCTCTTATTCGAATGATAGGTTCATCCCAGGCATGTGTAGCCAATGAAAATTTTGACCAATGCACAGGAAATATCTTTGTTGCCTGCAGATCTATACCTGCCTGAACTACTTGTTCGGGAAACATGTGAATGTATTTCCAGTATTTATTGTATTGTCCGCATTCTAAAATAGCCATATCGAATGGGCCGAATGTGTCGCCGATCTTTTTAAAATGTGTATCGTAACCGGAATCACCGCCAATGAATATTTTCATGGTGGGTGTTTTAAAAACAAAAGACATCCATAAGGACCTGTTGCGTTTAAATTCTCTTCCCGAAAAATGTCTTGCTGAGGTTGTGTTTACAATAAAGCCTGGAGCAAGAATGATCTCTTCGTTCCAATCCTTTTCTATGACCTGGTTTTTACTGTAGCCCCAGTATTCAAGATGTGCACCAACGCCTAAGCCTGTAATTACTTTTTTTATTTTGGGTTGAAGCTTTACAACGGTCTCATAATCCAAATGGTCCCAATGATCATGAGAAATAAAAAGATAATCGATCACAGGAATATCATCTGTTGTATAGATATCAGAACCTTTAAAACTTCTGGTAGTAAATTTTATCGGAGAAGCTGCACCACTGAATACCGGATCAACCAATATTTTTTTGCCATCGATCTGCATAAAATAAGAAGAGTGCCCAAACCATACCAACACATTTTTATGCGGGTCAAGCGTTAGCAGGTCAGTTTTTTTTGAAGGTAACAGGTGCGATGGAATATTCCTGCTGCTTTTATTAAATAAGAAATCTTTTAAAACAACATAGTAGCTAACACCCTCTGCCAAATCAGGCGTGTGGTTAATATTCTGAAACCTGCCTTTTCTAAAGTTGGGTGAATTTTTGATTTGCTTCAGTCGGCCCAAATCAGGCAGCTTGCCAAATTTTGGTTGTTCTATGAATGTAAAGATCACAATAAATAAAACGGCTAATATGGATGCGGTTAGTATCATATTTTATTTAGCTCTTTCGTATTGTACGGGCCACTTAACATCAACGTTTAATTCTTTGGCGGCGTGTAATGGAAAATAGGGGTCTCTTAAAAATTCCCGTGCCAGTAAAATAAGATCGGCCTGTTGATTTTGCAATATTTCTTCTGCTTGTTTTGCGTTGGTGATAAGTCCGACGGTGCCGGTCAGAATAGCGGCTTCTTTTTTTACCTGCGTTGATAACGGCACCTGGTAACCCTGAACCAATGGTATCTTTACATTTGGGATAACGCCGCCGGACGAGCAATCGATAAGGTCTACGCCTAATTCTTTTAATCGTTTGCTCAATGTAACTGATTGCTCAATGTCCCAGCCGCCTTCTTTCCAATCTGTAGCTGATATGCGAACGAAGAGAGGAAAGTCTGCCGGCCATACGGATTTAATAGCAGTAACCACTTCTATCAATAAACGTGTCCTGTTATCAAAACTGCCACCGTAATTATCTGTACGCTGATTGCTGAATGGAGATAAAAATTCATTTATCAAATAGCCATGTGCCGCATGAATCTCTATTATTTTGAAACCCGCAGTATAGGCTCTTTGCGCAGCAGCTTTAAAATCAGCGATCACTTTTTTTATGCCTTCTTCGGTTAATGCTGCAGGCGTATCAGCACCTTCATAAAAAGGAATAGCACTTGGCGCCACCACTTTCCAGCCACCTTGCGTTAGCCCAATTTCTTTGCTACCGTTCCAGGGTTCTGTATTACTTCCCTTGCGGCCTGCGTGTGCTAATTGTATGCCTGCTACTGCGTTGTGCTGGTGAATGAATGTAGTAATGCGCTGAAGGCCGGAAATATGCTCATCTTTCCAAATACCCATATCCGACGGGGTTATTCTTCCTTCAGGAGAAACAGCTGTAGCCTCCATGATAACAAGTCCTGCTCCACCAACCGCCCTGCTGCCTAAATGCACCAGGTGCCAGTCGTTGGCAAATCCATCTTCTGATGAATATTCGCACATGGGAGATACGGCGATCCTGTTTTTTAGTGTTACTGATTTTATCTGTAATGGTTCAAAAAGCTTTGCCATGGTATAAATTAGGCTTGTAAGTTACAGGTTTTATTGCTTAAAGATCAACAGTAGTCTTGTCGATCAATAGCATAATTAATAGCCGCTTATGTAAAATATTTCCACAAGCATATAAATCATCTATTTTCGCAAAAAAAACTATAACATGGTAACAGCAATAGATAAAAACACCGCTTTAGTAGTGATCGATATGCAAAAAGGAATCGTAAAATTTCCTGTTGTGCATCCTATTGAGGGCGTGATTGATAATGTAGTAAAATTAGTTGCAGCTTTTAGAAAAGAAGGCCTGCCGATAGTGATCGTAAATGTAGATCCAGCAGGAAATATTGCAGCAAAGGCGCGTACGGATGCTTCAAGAGGTGCCGCTCCAATGCAGTTTCCGCCTGAATTTCTTGAAATTATTCCTGAGATACCTGTTCATAAAGAAGATATCCGGGTTACAAAACATAGCTGGAGCGCTTTCCCAACTACCGCGATAGACGAAGAATTAAAGAAAAGAAATGTTACGGGAATTGTATTAGCAGGCGTTTCGACAAGTATTGGTGTAGAAGGTACAGCAAGGAGTGCTAATGAAAAAGGGTACAATATTACTTTCGCTAAAGATGCAATGACAGACATGAAACTGTCGGCGCACGAAAATAGCGTGGACACTATTTTTCCTAGAATGGGAGAAGTGGATGTTACAGCCGCGATCATTGCAAAGCTGAGCGATAGAACTTAAATAATTGTGAATGATAAATGGTAAATGAAAAGACATTGAAGTAAATGATCTACACATTTACCATTTACAATTAACCATTAAATATTATTCCAGGCGTCTCTTTCATCCGGACTAAATTTCCATGGAGCAAAATTGTTTTCGATATTGCCGAACATGGTGTTCCATTCCTGCGGTGCATTACTATCTTCCATCACCAATGCACGGCGTAATTCTATAATAATATCTAACGGACTGATACTAACCGGGCATTCTACCACGCAGGCGTTACAGGTAGTGCAGGCTCTTAATTCTTCAACGGTGATATAGTTGTTGAGCAGTGTTTGTCCGTCGTCTTTAAAATGGCCGTTTGTATTAATGTTTTTTCCTACAGCTTCAAGGCGATCGCGCGTGCTCATCATTATTTTCCTCGGACTTAATAATTTACCTGTTTGCGTAGCAGGACAAGCAGCACTGCATCTTCCGCATTCTGTGCAGCTGTATGCATCCAGTAAATTTTTCCAGCTTAGGTCAAAAATATCTTTGGCGCCAAATTTTTGTGGTGCAGTATCGCCGGCAGGAGCGAGTTCGGGCTGCATCATGTACTTTACTTCATTCTGTACATTGGGCATATTATCAAATTTGCCATTTACATCGAGTCTCGTAAAATAGGCATTGGGGAAGGCCAGCATGATGTGTAAGTGTTTGCTGTAAGGCAAATAATTTAAGAAAGTGAATATCCCTAAAATATGCAACCACCAGCAAGACCTTTCTATGATCAATAAAGAATGTTGCGATACATGACTAAACAGGGGAGCGATCATTCCTGAAATAAGAAAGTTACCCGTGTTATGAAATCCAAAAGCGTTTTGCAATTGCAGGGCTCTGTCTGTGCTGTTCATTGTGAGAAACAAGGTCATCAATATAATTTCAGCGATCAGAATATAATTGGCATCACTGCGGGGCCAACCATTAAGGTCTTTACTGATAAAGCGCTTTAGTTTGATAATATTTCTTCTTGCCAAAAAAATGATACAAACGGTTATTACACCGACTGCCAGTATCTCAAAAAAATCAATTATAAAAGTATAGGCGCCGCCGAGGTAAGGAAAAAATAAACGGTGTGTTCCTAAAATACCATCCAATACAATTTCCAGTATTTCGATATTGATAATGATAAAGCCTGCATAAATAACAAAATGCATCACGGCTACCAATGGATTCCGGAACATCTTTTTTTGTCCGAATGCCAACAGCAATAAATTCTTCCAGCGTTTGGATGAATTGTCAGAAAGGTCCTCATCTTTCCCCAATAAAATATTCCGGCGGATCTGTAGAATTTTTTTTGTGAACAAGCCGATAGCCAAAGCCGCGATGGCCACAAAAATAATTTGTTGAAGAAGATGCATAAGCAATGTTTATCATACTAAGATAGAGTGTTAGTTAATTTTTACCAATTAATTTATGGCAGCAGATTGAAGTTAGAATATAGAAGTTGGTATCAATTATACAGTTGACCACTTATTTTAATTTCATCAATTCTAACTTCTGTCTTCCATCTTCTATCTTCTCTTTTTTCCCTACATTCGTGTAATTCATAAAATTTGCGTTGGGAATGAAAAATTATATTTTATCAAAAGAAGTAACAGAAAAGAAATTGCGCCGCATGGCGCTTGAAGTTGCGGAACGTAATTCAGAAGAAAAACAATTGCTGCTGATAGGCATTAAAGATAATGGCGTAGTGATCGCACATACCATTAAAAATTATTTAAAAGATATTTTTAAAGGAGAGATAAGCGTAATAGAATTAAGTCTGGATAAAGCCAAACCGGGTAAAATAACGTTAAGCGAAAATGTAGATTTTGATGATAGATCAATATTACTGATAGATGATGTTGCCAATAGCGGCAAATCGATGTTATATGCTTTAAAACCATTGCTCGAAGCTTATCCTAAAAAGATAGAGACAATGGCGCTTGTTGAAAGGACCCATAAAACTTTTCCTGTTAAAGTTGATTATATCGGCTTTTCCATTTCTACTACTTTAGACGAACATATTTATGTAGAAGTAGCCGGTGATAAGGTTATTGGCGCATGGATAGAATGATCGTCATCAACCTCTTATAATATTTAGCATATAGTTATATTTTCTATTTTTATTTTTGGTACGAAGGTTGTTAAACCTTCAACATTAAAAGAAGTCTTTCTATAAAACCAATTGATAAGTAACGGACTTAACCAACTACTGAGTATTGCAGACAGCCATTCATAAAATAATATTCTTTATATCGTTGGCCAAATCATTACCTGGCGCAAGAGAGCGGCGTATGGGTGTTATGCCGGTAATAGTATTGTTTTGTCTGCTGTTTTGCAGTGCTGATGCCAATGCACAGTTTCGGGTTGTACCTGATAGTATTTTTGCAACACATCATTCACCGGAAGCAAAAACGTATTTTGCTAAACAAACAGACCTGAGCGATGTTTTTTCCAATATCTTTAAAAAAGAACCACAGCAACGAATAGATACGCTTGCAGAACAAAAACCATTCAAGCTTCACTGGTCAACCGTGCCTGCAGTAGGATATACGTTGCAGACTGGTTTTGCAGCTTTATTAAGTGAGAATGTCGCTTTTTATACTAGCCTCGCATCCAATCAGAAAATTTCAAGTATCTCAACGAGTATCACTTACTCACAATACAATCAGATCATATTGCCTTTGCAGGCAGATATCTGGTCAAAGAAGAATAAATATAATTTTATTCTCGATTGGCGGTACATGGATTATCCTTCAACAACATTTGGGTTAGGAGGTAAAACGCTTATAACCGATGGATATACGATCGATTTTAATTATGCAAAGATCCACCAGGCGTTGCTAAGGCGCGTGAATAAAAATTTATATGCAGGCATAGGTTACTACCTCGATTATTTTTGGAACGTACGGGAACTGGATGCTTCTCACCAGGATACGGTATCTTTTGTTAAAGACAAGATCACTAACACTTCGGTTTCTTCAGGTATTGCGTTTCGCATAATATATGATTCAAGGTTGAATCAAATTAATCCGCAGCAAGGTACCTATGCAAATATTGTGTACCGGCCCAATTTTACTTTTTTAGGCAGCGATCTTAATTGGCAATCGTTATTACTGGAATTTAGGAAGTATATTAAATTCAGGCCTTCATCAAAAAATGTGTTGGCATTGTGGAGTTATAACTGGCTAACGGTTGGCGGAGCCGAACCTCCTTATTTAATGTTGCCGAGCACCGGCTGGGATGATTTTTTTAATACCGGCCGCGGTTATATTCAAAGCAGGTTCCGCGGTAGGGATATGTTTTATCTTGAATCTGAGTATCGTTTTCAAATTACCAATAATGGTTTGTTGGGAGGAGTAGTATTTGCTAATGCAGAATCTTTTTCAAAAAGCGTTACGAGTGGAGGACAAACGGTTGCTCCCGGCTATGGATTGGGCGTAAGAATTAAACTGAATAAATTTTCAGGTGCTAATTTATGTGTTGATTATGGTTTTGGTACAGAAGGTTCAAGAGGCATAGCGGTGAATTTGGGTGAGGTTTTTTAATTATCTGAACTATTGATTGCAACTGATTTTGTCTGAATTCGGATTCGTCCGATTATGGGATTAACGGATTGATAGATTTTCGAATATAACTTACTCTTCTGTCTTGTCATTCTGAGCGTAAGCGAAGAATCTAATTCTACACCATTATTCTGCTATTTTAACGATAAGATGCTTCGTTCCTCAGCATGACAAAGAGCATACAAAGATCATAGCTTCATTACACTTTTAAACTTTCTTATTTCTTATTCCTTATTTATTGTTTCTTATTTCTTCATTATCTTTCACCTGTATCAATTTAACGTAGCATGGGTACTGGAAGATTAGAAGCATTCAGCGATGGTGTGTTGGCCATTATTATTACCATCATGGTGTTGGAATTGCATATTCCGCATGGCGGAGATTCATTAGCTGACCTTAAACCTATCTTGCCTGTTTTTTTAAGTTATGTACTCAGCTTTGTAAATGTTGGTATTTATTGGAATAATCATCACCATATGTTACAAGCCGCAAAGGTTGTTAATGGTAGTGTGTTGTGGACGAATACACATTTGCTTTTCTGGCTTTCATTAATACCTTTTGCATCGGGTTGGATGGGCGAAAATCATTTTAGCAAACTGCCGGTTGCTTTCTACGGGGTAATATTATTAATGTGTAGCATAGCCTACTATTTATTGGCACAAAGCCTTATTAACTTACATGGTAAAAATTCTACTTTGGCTATGGCTATCGGGCGAGATAGAAAGGGGATAGCTTCAACAATAATATATATTATTGGTATCGGTTTAAGCTTTGTAAATAACTGGCTGGGTTTTTCTATGTACGTTGTAGTAGCTATTATCTGGTTTATTCCTGATAGAAGAATTGAGAACGTGATCGATAAAAACTATAAAAAGGCAGAGTGACCGTTTATATAATTTCCCTGTCTTCTTTTAAGTTACGGATCATTTGTCCGTAATCAAAGCCTTTAAGCATGGCCGTTATGGTCTGATTTATTCTCTTTGCCTTGGTAGGTTCTGTCTTTGCTGCTTCGATCCAGTTGCTGAAATAATTGCGGTGGCCCTTAGTTAGTTTATCAAAAGCTTCAAGGGCTTTTGGTTCATCCGCCAAACATTCCATTAGTTCGGAAGATATCTTTATTTCTTTTTCATCTGCTTCTATTTGTACCTGTAACGAATCGCCTTTTTGTTTACGGATGGCTTTTCTAACGGTACCGTTTAGCGCCATAATAAAATTACCATCGCCCATTGGCATCAATGCAATGCCTGCAACAGGATGATCATCCAGCTTACCCTTTACGCGAAAAGATTTTTTATTACCGGGTTTTAAGCGTTGCGCAAGGTTAACGGAGATATTGATATAACTCCAGCCGGTCTTTTCGCCCTGTTCACCAAATTTTAATATGGTGGTTGTAAATTTTACCATTGAGGGTATAAATTTCTGTAATCATTTTCAAATGAGAAAATGTTATTACAATATAAAAAACAACTTACCATCACGGATTGGATAGTATTTTATAGTGTAAAAGCCTTTTATTGAATAAATTCAGTTTCGTTAAATAAAGATCATCATTCCAGTTTTAGAAAAGCTTTAACTTCTAATTGCTTATTTTGAAGTCATGATATTGCTTAAAAAATTGCCCATAATACTATTGTTGTTGGTAACAATGCATGCCACTGCGCAAAAATCTGTAAACGATTTTCAAGCGGTAGATGATTACGTAAAAAAAGTCGGCGCATTAGATACACTGAACATGGGCACCATCAGTTACATCATCACCAGGCAATTTCCCGATAAGATAGATAAAGCAAGGGCCATATTTGACTGGATAGCCAACAATATCAGCTTTGATTGTAAAGCTGCCCGCGCAGATAATGACAAAAATGATAATAGTGCTGCTGTTCTAAAATACCGGATGGGGACAAGCATTGGGTATGCAACGTTATTTCAGGATATGTGCAGTGTGGCTAAGGTTAGGTGCCTGACAGTAGATGGTTATATTAAAAAATCAGTCGATGATATCAATAACAAAGCCGATGCTGTTAATTATATGTGGGACGTGGTGCAATTAGGTGAAAGCTCGCAAGACTGGTATTATATTGATCCTGCCGCAGGCAGTGGTTATACAAATGAGAAACAGACGGTTTACACAAAGGCTTTTAATGGCAATTATTTTTTTGCTGATAAATCCATTTTTAACAGCCAGCATTTTCCTGATAACCAGGCTTGGATCTTAGGTAATGGTTCCAGCAATATAAAAGAATTTTATGCCTTACCTATTGTAAAAGATGCAGCTTATGATTTTAGCACATCGGGTTTTCAGCCTGCAATGGGCCATGTTGTAACAAAGACAAATAAAGCAGTACAGTTTGGTATAAGAGCCGCTGATAATGAACCTATCACTTCCGTAGCGCTTGCAATAGGAGAAGATAAGAGCAAAAAGATAAAGCCTATGAACTATTCTCATAGCGGAGGTTATATCGAATTCAGTTATAAGTTTGAAGATGCAGACAATTATCCCGTAACGGTCTTAATAAATGGAAAAGAGGTGTTGAGTTATTTGATCGATGTGGAAGACTAGAAAATGGTAAATGGTTAATTGTAAATGGTAAATGAAAAGCACATTGCATGTATAATGTTTTATGCGTTTACAATTAACCATTTATCATTTACCATTAATAAAAAAGCCTCGATAGAAAAACTATCGAGGCTTTTAGTACCCGGGAACGGAATTGAACCGTCACTCGCATTACTGCGAACAGGATTTTAAGTCCTGCGTGTCTACCAGTTCCACCACCCGGGTGACACAATCACTCTTTGCAGAATGAATTACTTAAAAAAAAAGCAGATAACCGAAGCTATCTGCCCGAACTATGAGCGGAAGACCGGGCTCGAACCGGCCACCTCGACCTTGGCAAGGTCGCGCTCTACCAAATGAGCTACTTCCGCATTATTAATAAGAACTGTTTGTTTTTTCGGACTGCAAAAATAAGGGTTGTACGATAACCACAAAATTTTTATTTGTATTGCGGATTATATAGCGTGTTATCAGGCACCGCTACTTCCGGTTTTCCTTTATAACGATGTTGATACAGGCAATAACTACCGCCTATGATCATAGCAACCACTAAAAATATCTGACAAAGCCAAATGAAACGTGAAGAAGATACCCAGTTATGAGCAAAATCTTTATGTGATTCGTCGATAAATTCTTTTTCCATGATATATTATTTTGCGAGGGCAAAAATAAGGTAAGCGAAGCAAAAAAAATTATTTGTCTGCAACAATTTTTGAAAAGCTGCTTTTCTTTTTTATAAAGTATTGCCAAACGATTGAACCACCGTACCATCCGGCAATTTTGCCTTTTTTTGAAACGGGAAAAACAGACTGCTTCCTACCCGTAAAGAGCCATTTTATAAAATGCAAATGGGCCTTGATGATCATTGTAAAATAGCCCGTATCGCCACTCAATAAGGCTTTCAAGGCAGCCAATGCATCCAATTTGATCCTGAAGGGTATTTTCCAAAGAGCTGTGCCCAGCGGGAAGTTTTTGGCAAGCATGATCAGGTTGTTCCTGAAATTTAAAAATACTTTCCGGCTATTGCCATGTGGTAAAGTTCCACCACCAACATGGTAAACAATTGCAGCAGGCTGCACGTATACTTTGTATCCTGCCAGTTGTACACGCCAGCAAAAATCGATCTCTTCCTGGTGTGCAAACATGTATTCATCCAACCCTTTTACTTCATGATAAATAGCTGCTTTAACAAAAAGTGCCGCGCCGCTGGCCCAAAAGCATTGTTGTACATCATCGTATTGCCCATTATCATCTTCTACCGCATCAAAAACCCTGCCTCTCGAAAATGGATAGCCAAAATTATCCATCCATCCGCCGCAGGCACCAGCATATTCAAATTGATGCTTATTGCTGTAAGACAATATTTTTGGCTGACAAGCTACGATCAGGGCATCCGTTTCCATTAATGTAATAACCGGTTCTATCCAGCTAGGCGTTACTTCCACATCGCTGTTCAATAAAACGTAATAATCACTTTTAATTTGTCGTAATGCCGTGTTGTATCCTTTGGCAAAACCTTCATTGCCTGGGTTTTTTATAATTTCTACCGAAGGAAAATTTTGTTGTAAAAAGAGAATAGAATCATCTGTAGAAGCATTATCCGCGACAATGATCTTTTTATTTGCATAAGTAGATGCCAAAACCGAAGGAAGAAATTGTTCTAAAAATTTTCTTCCGTTCCAGTTTAAAATTACGACTGATACGAGGGGTTGCTGCATTGGTAGCAAACTTACTTCATTCTAATTCAAAAGTGAAAAGTCAAAAACAAAAAGTAAAAACAAGCCTGATAAGGTAATGAACTATGTAAAAGCGTTGCGTTGAAAAATTATTAAGTATCAATTATCAATTATTAATTAATTTCAAAGATGTTTAGGCAACTATTTAACTGGAGGACAGTATTGGCATTGGTAGCGATCGCTATTGTAAGCGGTACTGTTTTTTATTCTCAATATCTTGCAAAAAAAATTGCCGCGGATGAAAGAAAGAAGGTAGAAGTGTGGGTACAATCTTTAAAAACAAGGGCTACAACAAACGATGAATCCGCCATCAACCTTACTAATATTATAACCTCAGGAAATAAAGATATTCCTATTGTTGAGACAGATGAAAATGACAATCCATCGGGACAAGGGTTAAATCTTGATAGTAATTTAATTAAAACAGATACAGGATATTTAAGAAGAAAAACGGCAGAGTTTAAAAAAGAGCACGAAGGAATAGAGCTTGTTATCAGCAAAAAACCATTGATCATCAACCGGTATTATTATGGTGATTCTTTTTTATTGCAAGACATCCGTTATTATCCATTGTTACAGCTTTTTGTAGTGGCACTTTTTATCATCATTACTTTGATTGCCATTGCTACGCGAAATAAATCAACGCAAAACCAAGTCTGGGCGGGCCTAGCTAAAGAAGCGGCGCATCAGCTAGGAACACCCATATCTTCATTACAAGGATGGATAGAGATTTTAAAAGAAAGTCCGGGTAATGAAAAAATAGCCATTGAAATGGCGAAGGATATTGACAGGCTGGAATTGGTAAGCGACCGTTTTGGAAAGATCGGTAGTATTCCTCAATTAGAAGAAGTGAATATTGTTGATCAGCTGGAGCAGATGGTAGCATATATAAAACGCCGTGCGCCTGAGAAAGTAAGTTTTATAATCAATAGCGGAGGACAAGCAAATATTCCCGCAATGATCAACGCGCATTTATTTGACTGGGTAATTGAGAATTTGTTGAAAAATGCACTGGATGCAATGGAAGGAAAGGGCGAGATCAACATCAAAATAAAAAATGATGCATCCGCAATTTTGATCGATGTAAAAGATTCCGGTAAAGGCATCAGCAAACAAAATCTGATCAAAGTATTTAAACCGGGCTTTACAACAAAAAAGCGAGGCTGGGGACTTGGCTTGTCGCTAAGCAAAAGAATTATTGAGCAGTATCACCAGGGAGAATTATTTGTAAAAAATTCTGATGCAAGAGGAACGACTTTCAGGATCATACTAAAAAAATAACCCTTCGATAAAAGGGTTATTTGTGCGGCAAAGGAGATTCGAACTCCCACGCCCTTTCGGGAGCTACCACCTCAAGGTAGTGCGTCTACCAATTTCGCCATCGCCGCAGTAGAGCGCCAAAAATAATAAGAAATAAGGAATAAAAAATAAGGAATAAAAAAGTGTTTTTTCATGCTGAGGAACGAAGCATCTTATTCTAAAATAATTTGTTACATTTAAAAGACATAGACGTCCTTATTTAATCTAATTTTATCTTTTAAAAAATATATAAATGTCGACGGAAATAACATGCCCAAATTGTGGTCATCAATTTGAATTGAACGAGAGTTTGAAGAATGAAGTTGAAAAAGAACTTCGTGGAAAAATGCTGGATTGGCAAAAGAAAAAAGAAGAGGAGTTTGAAAAAAGCAAGATCGTTATTGAAGCAGAAGCAACGAAAAAAGCTTCCGAAGGCTTATCGGCCAAATTAAAAGTATTGGAAGAAGATGCTAAAACAAAAAATCAGCAATTACTGGACCTGCAGAAAAAGGAATTGGAGCTTTTAAGAAATACTTCTGCATTGGAAGAAAAACAAAAGAACAGTGAGATGGAATTTGAAAAACGTTTTCTGGAAAAAAGAAAAGAAATAGAAGACGTTACCATAAAAAGAGAGCAGGAGCTGTTTGACCTGAAGATGAAAGAAAAAGAAACGCAGATGGACAGCATGAAAAAAACTATCGAGGACCTCAAGCGTAAAAGTGAGCAGGGTAGCATGCAGTTACAAGGTGAGGCGCAGGAATTATTATTGGAAGAGATACTAAAAGAAAATTTCCCATTTGACCTGATCGAAGAAGTGGGTAAAGGTGTTGAAGGCGCAGATTGCATACAAATTGTAAGAAATAGCAGCGGTAAAGAATGCGGAAAGATCATCTACGAAAGTAAAAGAACAAAAAGCTGGAGCAATAGCTGGATAGATAAATTAAAAGCAGATAAGCGTAACCGTGGGGCAGATGTAGCCATTTTGGTTACACAGGCTTTCCCAAAAGATATGGATAAGTTCGGTGAAAAAGAAGGTATCTGGCTTTGCAATTTTAATGAAGTAAGCAGCGTCTCTCATTTATTACGCGATGGTATTATTAAAATATATGAGATACAGAAAGGCGAGGAAAATAAAGGCGATAAAATGCAGTTGTTGTATAATTATTTAACCGGCAATGAATTTCGCGGACAGGTAGAAGCGATCATGGAAGGTTTTATGGCTATCAAACAAAACATTATTAAGGAAAGGATCCAAATGGAAAAGATGTGGAAGGAAAGAGAAAAACAATTGGAAAAAGTATTGATCAGCACGAGTGGCATGTATGGTTCTGTAAAAGGTATCGCGGGCGCTTCGATTGGTGATATTCCTTTGTTAGATGGCAGCAGTGATGCTGATGAATTACTGCTTGACTAACCCTAATTTATAAAATATGTATGGAGAAGACGCATTTGGATTATTAATAATTATTGCATGGGCGTTGTTCTTTTTTGGCATCTTAGCTACAACAAGGATCGGGATATACTTTCTATCAAAAATTCAATTATCTAAGCAATTATTCCTTTTTTGTTGCTGGATGATATTTTTGCTGACCATAGGAATTGTTGTTACATTATTTTATTTCTTTCGGGTAGATTTTTTATTACCCTATTTTTTTTATTGTTCCATTGCAGCCGGGGTGTATGGTTATGTGCAATTAGAAATTATACAACCTGTGTGGTGGCTAAAGCTCTCTTCACAATACAATGGAATAAAGAAATACATTATTGCCATTGGCTTGATGATCGCAGGTAGCAGCTTATTTGCGCTTATTGTATTTGGTATTGTTAAATTACTTTGATGAGAATTTAGTGTTCGGTCATCACCCAGGTAATACAATTCTTGTTTAGAAACAATGAGTGTACGATCAGCGCCTTATCCATATCCTTTAAAAAGCGGCAATGCGCAACTCCCTTATCGTTCATTAAAGAAAAAGCATCTATCTGCATGTGCTCTTTAAAATCAATGCCAGGAGCGCTTCGCCATTTGAACATCGATTCTTTAATACTCCACGCAATGGTCAATAATTCAATGGTCGATTTGGGATCATCCAGCTGATTGCGGCTGATAATGGTTTCCTCTTCTTCAGCACTCAAAAATTTATGCTTTACTTTTTCCAGTTTTTCGCTCGGTAATTCAATATCTACACCCACTCTGTAGTTGCTGCTTACAATCACCGCTGCATAATCGCCACAATGCGAGATGGAAAAATGGTACACATCGTTTTCTAAAAAAGGCTTTTTTGTACTGGCGATCCGGATCAGTTCGTATGGAAAATCGGGGAACAATTCTTTCAATAAAAACCGGCCAGCCAAATGCTGTAATCGTTTGTGCGGGTGCGTTATCTCTCGCTGTAAAGGGATTTGTTTTGAAAAGAACTCCTCCGGCTCAACAATATGCCAAACGCCTATTTTTGTTGTGTTATTTATATTTTTTTGGTAAACCAGTGGCATAATTTAACTTGCGGCTTTTACAGAATCCGTTACGCTATTTACAAAACTAAGAATTAAACCCGCTAACAATTTAATATTTTACCACAATAATGATACTAAGCGATACAAGGATACTGGAAGAGATAGAAAAAGGGACCATCAAAATTGTACCATACGATAGGGATTGTTTAGGCAGTAACAGTTACGATGTGCATCTAGGCAAGCATTTGGCTACTTATGTGAACAAGGAACTAGATGCCAAGAGCCATAACCAGATAGAGCATTTTGAGATACCTGATGAAGGTTTTGTATTGCAACCACACGATTTTTATTTAGGTGTGACGGAAGAATATACGGAAACACATGCTCACGTACCTTTTTTGGAAGGAAAAAGCAGTACCGGCCGTTTGGGTATCGATATACATGCTACCGCCGGAAAAGGCGATGTTGGTTTTTGTGGCAACTGGACATTGGAAATATCTGTGAAACAGCCTGTAAGAATTTATAAAGGAATGCCCATCGGACAGTTGATCTACTTTCCTGTGGATGGAGAGATAGAAGTGAAATACAATCAAAAAAAGAATGCAAAATATAGCGGACAACATAACAAACCGGTGGAAAGCATGATGTGGAAAAATAAATTTTAGTGCCGGTTGGGATTAAAATAAAAACTACAATGAAAAAGAATACCAAATACGTACAACTCCTGATCATATTGATCGGATTGATGTTTTTACATACCCGCGCATACAGCCAGCGAACTCCCGGCGATTCTCTGTTAAATTTTATCAATGCAAACAAAACACGGGCATCTTTTTATTTAGTAAAAAATGATGATCCGTTAGCGGCATTGAATGCTGACAAACCAATGCAGCTGGCGCAGGTAACCAATATTATGATAGCCGTAGCGTTTGCTCAACAGGCCACTAATGGAACGTTTGATGAGAATGCTTTTGTGCCCATCAGTGATATTGATAAGTATTATATGCCCATTCTTGATAGCGTGGCGCAGACCAACTGGCTGCAAGACGAAAATGATCAGCAGAATATCAGAAACGATAGTGTTAGTTTGATGGAAATAGCAAGAGGGATGGTCATGTATAACAGTAATGCGAACGCTGAATATTTATTGGATATACTGGGATTGGATGACGTAGAAAATAACATACAATTATTCGGATTGAAACACCACAGCGGAATTTTTCCTTTGCCATCTTCTTTATTTATTTATCAGAATCAAAAGAATTATACCCAAAAAGCATTGCTAAAGAAGATCAGGAATATGTCTAACAAGCAATATTGTAAACTGACTTATGTTGATCATGAATCACTCAAAAATGATACAGGGTATAAGTCAACGTTCGTTGCAAAAGACTTTACTACTAAAATGCAAAAGTTATGGAGCAGTAAGTTATCAACCTGCACCATTGGTGATTATATAAATGTTTGTTCTGCATTGAATGACCGTAAATTATTTACAGATGTTACGTATCAGATCCTGGAAGAAATCCTGGAATCATACATGGAGAATCCTGATATGCAAAAAGTATTTAAACACGTAGGAATGATCAGCGGTAGCACACCTTATGTTTTTACTAAATTAGTATACGGCACTACGATAGATAATAAAAGAGTAGAAATGGCGTACTTTTTTAATAACCTTACACCCGATGAAAGTAAGAATATCAGCCGCTGGTCGGATGATTTTGATTATAAAATGTTAACCAATAACAGGTTCAGGTTAAAAGTTGCTTATATATTAAGCCCGGATTAACCAGTTTATATTTTGCCGAATTTTTTATAATACGCAATGATAAAACCAGTTACTTCATCATAACTCAATACACCTGACGGTTGCTGGTTACTCTCCAGGTATTTTCCATACAACCAACTGATGGCAGGCTCTACGGGGTTTCTGTGACTGTTGTCAAAATTTCTCCATTGTCTGATATCTGCTTTTACGGGTGGCAATAACTGCTTTGAAAAAGACCTTGCTGCCGAAGAATCCAGCTGGTATAAATTCTGATTTGAATAAATGAAAAGCTCCAGGTAAACAGAGTAATGAAATAATGTATCCGTAGAGGCAGCAGCTGCAAGGTATCCGACAAAATTAGCTTCGTTCTCTTTTGCATATCCTAATTGGTGCGCGATCTCATGACAGGTGGTATAAGGCTGTAAGAAATAAGGCACCGTAGTATTCACCTGAGCTTCGCCGGAAAAAGGATCGTAATAACCACTAAAGTTGAGGTAGTTTCCTAACCAGCCGTACATCGATCTTTTTACAACGATCGATGAGCTGCCTAAAAAAGGATATGTTTTTGCTACTTCCTGGTAAGCAGCTGTAGATCGGCTAAAGATCATTTTGTAATCGTCACTGTCGTGTAGATCCGTATGAAGTAAAGCCGTCTTGCTTTCATTTACTTTTTGGAGTAGCAGGGCATTTATATTTTTTAATTCCTGTTGAGAATATTTTTCTTTTACGATGCCCAGTTGAAAAGCAATTCCTTTGCGATTGTAATTGATACCCCAACAAACATTAAAAATGATGTAGAGCAGGAGGAATGTGATACAGGTTTTTGCCAATCCTTTTTTTAAATTATCGATCGTGATCTTTTTATGAATAATAGCTTTTATCAATATAATAAATTGCCATAGTAGCCATAGAAACAACAATCCGTATAAAACATCACCCACACTAAAAGAGAACAGGCCCGTAAAAAACTTTAAAATGGCTGAAATATAAGGGTAGATTCCATTGGAATAATACTGCTCAACCCGCATGGCATTGGCTGAAAAAAAGCGGATCAGGAGCGCAAAGCTCAGTAATAATGCGGCCGTGATCCATAAACGTTTTGTCTTCATTTGGCTGTAAAAGTAAGAAAATCAGGTTCTGCAGCCCTTTTTGTCATCAATTTCTATTTTAGGCTTTGTAATGTATATATTTTAGATTACCTTTGCCGTCCTTTAAACTGGATTGAATGGCAAAAAAGCAGACCTTCGAGATAGCTTTTGTGGGATTAAAGCCTGGCATCCATGAGTTTAAGTATGAGGTGGATGATAAGTTCTTTGCAGAAACAGAAGGCCGTGAGTTTACTAATTGTACAGCTGTAATAAAGCTTCAGTTAGATAAGAAATCCGGGTTTATGTTACTGAAGTTTGAGGTAGGGGGTAAGGCTGATGTTGTTTGCGACAGGTGTGGCAACAATTTAGCGAAGGACCTCTGGGATGAATTTAACATGCTTGTAAAGATGGTAGATGACCCTGAAGAAATGAATCAGCAGGAAACTGACCCTGATGTGTTCTATATCTCAAAAACAGAAAGTCATTTGCAATTGAATGATTGGATCTATGAGTTTGTAAGTCTGAGTGTTCCTTTACAAAAAATGTGCACAGACGAAGAATTCGGCGGCCCGAAATGCAATAAAGAGGTATTGGACATGCTGAAGAATATGGAAGTGAAGAATGAAGGTAGCAATGCTACTACAATCTGGCAGGGCCTGGATAAATTTAAGAAAGTAAAGAAAAAATAATAATTAACAAGTTTACATAATAATTAAAACTAGAAACTATGCCAAATCCGAAACGACGCCACTCGCAACAACGCAGTGCTAAGAGAAGGACGCATTATAAAGCAACAGCAACTACTTTATCAGTAGATCCAACAACCGGCGAAATGCATGTACGTCACCGTGCTCATGTAAGTGAAGGGAAATTGTATTACAAAGGACAGGTTGTAGCAGAAAAAGCTCCTCTAAAAGCCTAGGCTTTTACAAATAACAAAATACAAAAAATAAATTCCAAGGGTTCAACTTTAAACATTGTTTAGAGGTGGCTTTGGGATTTTTTTTTGATAAATTTTTTAATTTTGTATTTTGTTTTTTGGAATTTGTTACATGTTATTTGGAATTTGTTTTTTTCTAACTCACTTTTGCTATAATGAATATCGGTATTGACATGATGGGTGGCGATTACGCACCGCTGGAAGCTGTAAAAGGAATACAGTTATATCAACAGGAAACGAATGCCGCAGCTCACCTTACGCTTATTGGTGATGAAATAGCCATAAAGAAATTATTGGAGCAGTATAATGTTGCAGTAACCAATATTACGGTCGTTCATGCATCTCAGAAGATCGAAATGCAGGACCATCCTACAAAAGCATTGAAAGAAAAACAACAATCTTCCATTGCAATAGGTTTTTATTTATTGGCATCTGCAAAGATCGATGCTTTTATAAGCGCAGGAAATACCGGCGCTATGATGGTAGGATCCTTATTCAGCATCAAAGCAATAGAAGGCGTTAACAGGCCTACAATCGGGGCTTATATGCCTAAAGAAAATGGTAAGCTGGGCTTATTGGTAGATGCAGGCATCAATGCAGATTGCAAGCCTGAAAATTTGGTACAATTTGCTACACTCGGTTCACTGTATGTGGAACATATTTTAGGATACGAAAATCCAAGAGTAGGCCTGATCAATTTAGGGGAAGAAGAAGGCAAGGGAAATATACTGGCACAAGCTGCATTTCCTTTATTAAAAGAAAATAAGCTGATCAATTTTATTGGCAATATAGAAGGCCGTGATATTTTAATAGACAAGGCTGATGTAATGGTGTGTGATGGTTTTACGGGAAACGTAACCTTGAAACTGGCTGAAAGCATATACGATATTGTAAAACGCCGCAATATTCACGATGAACATTTTGAGCGCTTTAATTTTGAAGTATACGGTGGAGTGCCTGTTTTAGGTGTGGCTAAGCCTGTTATCATCGGACATGGTATTTCACATGCTGTAGCCTTTAAACAAATGATAGCGATCGCGCAGCGAATGATAGAAAAGGACCTGATGCAGAAAATGAAAGATGCTTTTACTGCAAAAGCCTAATAACTATAAAATATAGATCAATAAAAAAGAGGCCGCTTATTAAGTGGCCTCTTTTTTATTATAGGTTATACATATTAATTCGCCGTCGTATCAGCGACTGCTGGTGCAGGTTTCTTAACTTTTCTTCCAAGGAAATAACCATAGTGAATCCCGTAGGTATTTATATTATACTTTGAACTGGTATTTGGAGCGATATTGGAGAATCCGTAATTACCATCAATGCCAATAAACATGTTATTAAAGAAATAACCCACTTTAACTGTTCCTCCTACATTTAAAAAATTATAGTGCGTGTTATTGTTATCATTGGCATTTTTTTCTCCGTCAAATTTAACGGTTGTTTTGGTATCAGTGCTGCCAGCAACATCTTCCGTACCGCTTATAGGTAGCCCAAAATTAACGCCAATTCCGTAGTACCATCCTTTTTTTAGCTGGTCGTTAATATGTGTGATCTCTAAAGGAATATTGATGTAATTGAATTTATCAGTAATGATGGTGGTAAGGCTTGTGCCTGGAACAGCCTCATTAAATGTAGGCTGGATATATTGATAAAATACTCCTGAATTAAGTGCCCAAAGATCATCAAATTGATAATTTACCTGAAGGCCAACACTTACGTTTCCATTAACATTAGAAGTGGTTTTTACTGTGCCGGGATTTCCAGCTTGGCGCGGAGGTTCCGATAAAGTTGCAGTGGTAAGACCAACAGCAATTTTTGGTGCAAATGAAAATTGTGCTTCTGCAAATAGGCCCGTGCAAATGCAAGAACAAACCAGTAGGCTCTTTTTTAAGATCGATGTTGTCATTTTCAATGTGGTTAGTTTTTATTTTGGCTCAAAAGTATTGTATTAAATACAAACAATTACTCCGTTTGTCACAATAAAAAAGAGGCTGTGGGTAAACAACCTCTTTTTTAACATTTGATTAAAAATATATTCTTAAATTATTTAAAATATATACGCAAGCCTTAATCCCACGGCGCCAAATGTGCCGCCATATCCATTATGAAAATCATTTTGGTCAAAAGCATAGCCATCGTATTTTATAGAAACATCGATTCCTTTATCGCTATTTGTCCTGAAGTTATAGCCAATGATAGGAGAGTAAGCAAATGCAGTTGAATGGCCGTCGCCATTATCTAAAAAACCTACACCAAGCTGAGCGCCAATATGGAAAGATTCTCCCATATAAAAACGAATACCCGCTTTTACAGGGATCGTATTAAAGGCCTGGTATTTAAGTCCTGGTTGCCCTGGTACAGAACTACCTAAATAACCTACATAACCGGCAGTGATAGTCATACTAACATCGTCCCTGAAAAAATATTCAGCTTGTGCACTTGCACCTGCACCTAAGTTCCAGCTTTGAGCGTAAGTGCCCGTAGTATAACCGACTTCAGGCCCAATGCTAAATCTAAATTTACCTTGCTCTGGTTGAGCTATAGCCACCACTGAAGTGCAAATAGCCAATATTGATAAAATAAGTGTCTTTTTCATATTGTTTTGATTTTGTTCATTTCAAAGATAGGTATTAATGGATAATGGATAATAGTAGCCATTATCCATTGTCCATTAATTTAATGATGATTGTTGCTTTCCATCCATTTCAACATTTTCTGCAGGTCTTCGGGCGTGTCGATACAATGACTCTCATATTTTGTGGTAACACATTTTATAGTAAAGCCATTTTCTAACCAGCGTAGTTGTTCTAACGATTCTGCTTTTTCCAGAGAAGAAACCTGCAGTTTTGTTATTTGCGCTAACACGTCACGCCTATAAGCGTACAGGCCAACATGGCGATAGTAAGGATGCTGTTTGTACCATTCTTTTTTATCTGCATTTTTTATATAAGGTATGATGGCACGACTAAAATAAAGCGCTTCATTATTTGTGTTGAGTACGATCTTTACTTCACCCTCATCTGCCAACATTTCATAACTGTCTACCTCGATCATTTGCGTGGCAAGTTCTGTTGTATCATCCTGTAATACGATGGCCAATTCATCAATTTGTTTCGGATTGATAACAGGCTCATCGCCCTGGATATTGATTACATAGTCGTATTTCTCTTTTAACTGTTGCAACGCATCCCAGCACCTGTCTGTACCACTGGGATGGGTAGACGCAGTCATCACTACTTCGCCACCGAATGATAGTACGTTATCAACAATACGCTGATCATCTGTTGCCACCACCACTTTATGTAAATATGCCGATTGTTTAGCTTGTTCGTACACCCGCTGTACCATAGTCTTTCCTTTGATATCACACAATGCTTTGCCCGGAAAACGGGTAGAAGAATATCTTGCAGGGATGATGCCAACTATCATATTGGTCGCTGTTGGGTTAGTTCGTTATTATTTATCTGAAAGTAAGCCGTGCCGGCTTCGTTGCGTTCTGTGATATATTGCTGATATGAATCTGTGTATTGCATCCTGTTGGCAAATGTTTCATTCGGCAGATTGCTCAATGCTAATATTAACTCTGACGCCTCTCTTACAGCTCCTTTACCACCTTCATTTAGCGTTAGATAATCTACTAAATTATGATCAATGGCGAATTGAATGAGTAGGGGATTTGATGGCCTTGTTACCATGATGCGTAATCCCGCAACCTGTGCTACAGAAAAATCAAGCACATCATCAAACACAAATAATATTTCGTGTGGTTGTATACTGAAATGACTGTTTAAATGTTGTAGTGCGATTTTTTTATTTAATGCTTTGTAATAAACGGCATTAAAATGTTCACGCTTTGCCAATTGAAAAGCAGGCATATTATTTTCTCCCGTGATCACAGCTGTGACAGGCACTTTTTTTGTACGCAAAAAATGATTGAAGCGCAAAAGATTTGTACCCATCGCATCTACTTCGCTAAATACACTGCCATTATCACCGTTCTTTTCACCGTTATTGAATACGCCGTCCCAATCAAATACTACGGCTTTTATTTGCTGTAGCTTTTGTTGCATTACCGCCGGTGGTGTAATGAATGTGCCTTTAAAATGCTTATGGGCTAGTTCTGTTATTGTCATGTTGGTTATGTGTTTCACGCAAAGGCGCATAAGATAGCAAAGTCGCAAAGTTGAATCTTATTTGCTTATTTTCCTTTGCGTCTTTGCGTGAAAATTTGACTTAATGAGATAAAGATAAATAAAATATTGTTGCACAAAGATTTACCGATGAAATGTGCGACGCCTGTGAAGCTAAATAGGGGCAGAAATGCCGGGCAAAAAAAAGTCTGAACTACGTTTCCATAATTCAGACTTTTATATAAATAGATAAAACTATGCTTTCAGATCCTGGATATCTAACATACCAACCGGTTTACCACCGTCAGTAACTAAGATCGTATCAACGTTTGTTTTCTTAAACAATGAAGATGCATCATTTAATAAAGCACTTGATTCGATGCTGATAGATTGGTTGTAAGTAAGGTCGCCTAATTTTTTGCTAAGGATCGCTTCGCCACCTGATTGTAATAACCTGCGTAGATCACCATCAGTGAATACACCTTTGATAGATTTATCTGCATTGGTAACAGTGATAGCACCAAAACCAAATTCAGTCATTTTAACGATCGCGTCTTTTACGTTTGTATCCGCGCTAACAACAGGGTTTTTGCCGTTCAGAGCTTCACCAACTGTTAATGTCATTAAGCGGGTATCTTGTAAGAACTGGTCTGTACCGATAGTTGTTAAATGGTTTTCAGTTAACATCTTGATCACTTTCAATGGAACAGTAATGGTATGTGCACCAGCAGCGATCGCGTTACGAACGTGTTCAGGATATCTTACAGAACTAAACATGATCTTAGTATCATAACCGTAATTTTTAACGGTATCAACACATTGTTTCACCAAAGCAAGCGTATCATAACCCTGATCTTGTGAACGGCCAACCAGTGGACAAACATACGTTGCACCGGCCTGCATTGCCATATAAGCTTGTTGTAAAGTGTACACTAAATGCACGTTTACTAATAAACCGTCATTGCGCAATAATTTACAAGCTCTAACACCTTCTAAAGAAACAGGTATTTTAAATACCGTTTTTTTAGGATCCAAACCTAATTTCAATTGGCGATGGGCTTCTTTTACTACGTCTTCTGCAGTATCGCCTAAAGCTTCGATCTGCAATACAGGTACTATTTTAGATAGCTTCACGATCATTCCATCGATGTCTGTAATGCCTTCACGCTGCATAAAAGTAGGCGTGGTAGTTAATCCGTTAAGAAAACCTAATTTAAAACCTTCTTCGATCTCTTTTAAATTGGCTGAATCAAGATATAATTCCATAATGTGTTATTGGTTTCAAAAAAATAATGGGCAAATTTAGGTAATATATATTGGTTACCAAATGCTTTTTATTTTGGGTTTGATGCTTATCGTTGTGTGTGAATAGTTCTTTTTTTACGCACATACAGTCCGATAATTGTGGATGTATCCAATTGCGCGCATTTTACAAAATTACTATCAGGTTGTCCTTTAAGCCGCCTCCTATATTGGTTTCTGTTGACCTTTTGTGTCGCAATCGTATTATCATCGACAACTTTAACCAGTAGATATTGGGTGAAAACCATGTCAGTTATTCCATTAAAACGTATCAAAGCGGAAACTCCGGAAGAATCAATAGAGTATTGAACAGTAGAAGAATCGGCCTTTTCTTTTTTATCTTTTGAAAATATCAGTAGAGCTTTTTTATTAGTACTAAATTCTATCGATTGAATATAGGATGATACAAGAGGAATCAGCTGTTTACTGGTATCGTTTTTAGCAAGCCATGTTCCTGCGAGAAAAGCGGGTGTTATCTTTTGCCCAAAGGAATTATTGACAAAGGATAGAAATATAATCGCTAATAATGCTATTGTCTTCATTCCATAAAAATAAGGGCTTCTTTTGAAAGCCCTTATCCAGTATAATTCTTTATTAAAATATTAACCTCTGTATTTTACTTCGGTATTGTGTAATTCAATCAATGGTTTTAAGTATTCTTCCAGGTCGTAAACACTTAACTGGCTTGCTGCATCGCATAATGCTTTAGCTGGCTCAGGATGTGTTTCAACGAAGATACCATCAACACCCGCTGCAACACCGGCTCTTCCTAACACAGGTAAAAATTCTCTAGCGCCGCCTTTTGCATCCGCACTTGGGATACCATATTTACGGATAGAGTGGGTGATATCAAATACAACAGGGTAACCTAACTGGCCCATGTGGTAAAATGCACGTGGATCAACGATTAAATCGTTATAACCCATGGTGTAACCTCTTTCAGTTAAAATAACCTGGTCGTTACCTGCTTCGATACATTTGTTTAGCGGGTGCTTCATGTTTTCAGGAGCTAAGAACTGGCCGTGTTTGATATTAATAACCTTGCCTGTTTTTGCAGCAGCAACCATTAAGCCCGTCTGCATACACAAGTAAGCAGGAATTTGCAATACATCACAAACCGCACCTGCATCAGCTGCCTGATCAGGATAATGGATATCAGTCAACAAAGTGAAACCAAATTGTTCTTTCACTTTCGCTAACATTTTCATTCCTTCAACAATACCAGGACCGTTATAATAATTCAAACTGCTTCTGTTATCTTTTGAAAACGAAGATTTATAAATGATAGGAATGTTCATTTTAGCACTTACTTCCTTTAGCTTTTCAGCCGTCTTCATCATAATCATTTCTGTCTCGATCACACAAGGACCGGAGATCAAAAAGAGTTGGTCTGCACCACACTCGATATTACCAACTTTTACTTTTTTCTTGCTCATAAATTACAAACGTTTAAATAGATCTTTAATAGTGTCAATAGTTATTTTTTCTTTCCAATCCGGTCCGATAGCGTGGTTCCACATGTGAGGTAAATTATAAGATACATGTGCCATCGCTGTTATTTGTTCATCGGTCCAGCCTTTACTTAAATTTTGCGGCAAAGTTACATTATGCTTGGCAAGCATTTGCTTAAATTCTTTTACGCCATCCGGGTAGTAATCACCTAAATGTTGAAACGCTAAACAGTTAGCGTAGCAATGTCTTTCGTGAAATACCATTGCTAAACCGTAGCTCATAGCATGACAAATGCCTACTTCAGAATAAGTAAGGCTTTGGGTACCCATCATGGATGCTACCATTAGTTTGTCATCGTTTTCAGGAGTTTGTCCGGCTGAATCGCCTAAATATACATCGCGACAAAGCTTCATCGCTTCTTCAGCAAATGCAAAGCTGAACGCGTTATTTAATTTACCTTCTTCGGATTCAACGCAATGAATATAGGTATCCATGCCCGTATAGAACCATTTATCGGTAGGAACTGAAGCTATTAATTCAGGATCAAGGATCACTTGATTGAAAGGAGTGAACTCGCATTTTAAACCCAGTTTTTTTTCGGGTCCGGTTAAAACCGCTGTCATGGCTACTTCTGCGCCGGTGCCTGAAATTGTTGGAACACCTAAATGATAAACGCCCGGTTTTTTAATTAGATCCAATCCCTGGTATTGTACAGATGAACCTTCATTCGTGAACATTAATGAAACTGCTTTCGCAATATCCATTACGCTACCGCCTCCGATACCGATAACACCTGCAGGCAAACCTTTGGTGTTTAATATTTCATCTCTTAATTCGTCGACTTGTTTTGTAGTGGGTTCTTCAACATCAACGTTGATGAATTTTACAACGTCATTTTCTTTTAGCGGCAATCTTTTTTCGAGTTCTTTGCCTTTAAAATAATTATCAACTACAAAAAGAAAAAAGCCTTTGTTCTCGTGGCGCTTGGTATCTAAGATACCGCCCAGCATATTGAAACTTCCTCTTCCGAAAACTATTTTATCAATGTTCTTAAAATTCTTGTGAACCATAAATAATGTGATGATTTGCTAATGTGCTAATGTTAAGCTTTTGCTGTTGCTAAAGCTTTTTTAATACAAGCGCTAATGTTCTGGCCTAATTGTTTTACTTCTTCTTCTGTCCAGGTGCAGCGTACGCCGAATGAAATTAAACGGCCCACTGTTTCCTGTGCTTTTGGTAACTGTAAATTGTTATAATCCTGCGGCGCGCCCACTAACTCGATCGTTAATTTAGAAGCCGTTTTTAAATTCTTTAAATGATCCCATTGGTTAATGAAATGGTACATATTTAAGAACCAGTAATTATTTGCGATACCAGCTTTATTTAATTCTGCTACTGTGCGTTGAGCCGCTTCTGTATCAGGTAATAATATATTTAAGAAAGTGGCTGAATCACCGTTTGGATCTGCAATCGTTGCAAAGGATGTTCCGCTATCAGCTAAAATGCTCGTTAATAATTTTTTATTCTTGTTATTTGCTTCGATGATCTTTGGAACTTTTCTTGTCTGCGCCACGCCAACAGCAGCGTGCAATTCACTGATGCGGTAGTTGAAACCTAAAATAGGATGCTGTTCCATGCCACGGTTATTACCCTGGTGGTTATGTCCGTGATCAGAATAACAATCTGCATGGTCGTAAGCTTGTTTATCATTCGTAACCAACACACCACCTTCACCTGCAGAAGCAATTTTGAAAAAGTCGAATGAGTAGCAGCCTGTCTTACCAAACATACCAACATTTGTTCCTTTGTAAGATGCACCGAATGCCTGGCCCGCATCTTCTACTAATATTAAATTATGTTCTTTAACAACCGCCATTATCTCATCCATATTCGCCATACCGCCGCACATATGTACCAGGCAAATTCCTTTTGTTTTTGGTGTGATGGCTTTTCTGATTCCTGCAGCACTTAAACACAATGTTTCATCGATATCAGCAAATACAGGAAGCGCACCAACAAATAGCACGGCTTCAATGGTAGCAATAAATGTAAATGGAGGAACGATCACTTCATCACCAGCACCGATGCCTGCAGCTGCCAATGCTGTAGCCACGGCAGTAGAACCGCTGGAAACCGCGTGTGCATATTTTGCTTTGGTAATTTTCATTACTTCCGCTTCAAATTCTTTGGCTTTCCAGATACCGTTGCGTTGCTGATCGTGGGTGTAGCGGATAAAAATACCTGTCTCCATTACGTCATTCACTTCTTTGCGCTCTTCGGCACCAAATAATTCTATTCCCGGCATAGCATTTATTTTTAGGGGACAAAAGTAAGAAAAAGGAGAGGAATATTTGAGATGTAATATTGAATATCTAATATTATTGGGAATATGCTAGCAGAGAAGTGTAAATAAGGAATAAGAAACAATAAATAAGGAATAAGAAATAAGAAAGTTTAAAAGTGTAATGAAGCTATGATCTTTGTATGCTCTTTGTCATGCTGAGGAACGAGCTTCTTATCGTTAAAATAACAGAATAATGGTGTAGAATTAGATTCTTCGCTTACGCTCAGAATGACAAGACAGAAGAGTGAATGTTTTATTCACAAATCCATTAATCCTAAAATCCCACGAATCCCAATTCAGACAAACTTATAGGTAACGAACAGGATTGCGTCTCGCATTGAGTATATACCGCTTTACATTCATCCAAAAAGCAACAAAAAAGTAAACGATAACAGGCGAGCCCATTGTTAAAAAGGAGATATAAATGAAATATTTACGGATAGTAGAAGTAGCGATGCCCATACGTTGTCCGATAGCCGAGCAAACGCCAAATACCTGCCACTCTATAAAATACCTGAAACGGTTCATATTGCTAAATTAAATCAAATATGAATAACTCTTTTAAAACAACTAAAAATTATAACATTTCGTTGAAAAAATCACCCGAACTTTTGTAAATTTGCCATGCTGGTTTTAAAATCGGGTAATTTTCGAATTATACAATTTCTAATCGAGTAATTTTCTAATCTCCAAATTCTACACAAGTATGGCTTTCGACATTGAAATGATCAAAAAGGTTTACGCCAATTTCGGCACAAGGGTTGAGGCGGCGCGTAAAGTGACCGGCAAACCATTAACACTAACTGAGAAAATTTTGTACGCACATCTTTGGGAAGGTAATGCTACCGTTGCGCAGGAAAGAGGAAAAAGTTATGTTGATTTTGCCCCGGATCGCGTTGCGATGCAGGATGCTACGGCGCAAATGGCCTTATTACAATTTATGCAATCAGGAAGAGCAAAAGTTGCCGTTCCTTCTACTGTGCATTGTGATCATTTGATTGAAGCGAAAGTTAGCAGTGCAATAGATCTTGACAGAGCAGTTCACGAAAGCAGCGAGGTATATGATTTCCTTGCTTCTGTTTCTAATAAATACGGTATCGGTTTCTGGAAACCGGGTGCTGGTATCATTCACCAGGTGGTGTTAGAGAACTACGCATTTCCTGGCGGTATGATGATCGGTACAGATAGCCATACAGTAAACGCAGGTGGTTTAGGTATGATCGCGATCGGTGTGGGTGGTGCTGATGCCTGTGATGTAATGGCAGGATTGGCATGGGAACTTAAAATGCCTAAATTAATTGGTGTTAAGCTAACCGGTAAATTAAACGGTTGGACAGCTCCTAAAGACGTTATCTTAAAAGTGGCCGGTATCTTAACCGTAAAAGGTGGTACAGGTGCAGTGGTTGAATATTTTGGTGAAGGTGCAACTTCTATGAGCTGTACCGGTAAAGGAACGATCTGTAATATGGGTGCTGAGATCGGTGCAACAACATCGACTTTTGGGTATGATGAAAGCATGAGCCGTTATTTAAAAGCAACTGGCCGTGAAGAAATTGCTGCAGGCGCTGATGCGATCAAAGCACACTTAACCGGAGATCCTGAAGTATATGCAAATCCTGAAAAATATTTCGACCAGGTTATTGAAATTAACTTAACAGAATTAGAACCACATTTAAACGGTCCGTTCACGCCGGATCTGGCTACGCCGATCTCTAAAATGAAAGAAGCAGCAGCAGCCAACGGATGGCCTACAAAAATTGAAGTAGGTTTGATCGGTAGTTGTACCAACTCTTCTTACGAAGATATCAGCAGAGCGGTTAGTCTGGCTAAACAGGTTTCAGATAAAGGTTTAAAACTACATTCAGAATTTACCATTACGCCGGGTAGCGAACAGGTTCGTTATACAATTGAAAGAGACGGCTTCTTGGCAACATTCGATAAAATAGGTGCTACGGTTTTTGCTAACGCATGCGGACCTTGTATCGGTATGTGGGCAAGAGTTGGTGCAGAAAAAGCAGAAAAGAATACCATCGTTCATAGCTTCAACAGAAACTTTGCAAAACGTGCGGATGGTAATCCAAACACATTTGCATTTGTTGGTTCTCCTGAACTAGTGACTGCATTGGCGATCGCAGGTACTTTAAATTTCAATCCATTAACAGATACATTAACGAACGATAAAGGCGAACAGGTTAAATTAGATCCTCCAACAGGATTTGAATTACCATTGAAAGGTTTTGCTGTTGAAGATGCAGGCTTCCAGGCTCCGGCTTTGGATGGTAGCAAAGTACAGGTTAAAGTTTCTCCTGAAAGCAAACGTTTACAATTGTTAGATCCGTTTGCTGCATGGGAAGGTACAGATTTAAAGGGCCTTCGTTTGTTGATCAAAGCAAAAGGAAAATGTACAACGGATCATATCTCTATGGCAGGCCCATGGTTAAAGTTCCGCGGACATTTAGATAATATCAGCAACAACATGCTGATCGGCGCAGTGAATTTCTATAACGAAAAAACTGATAACGTAAAAAATGAATTGACAGGCGTTTACGGTCCAGTACCTGCAACACAACGTGCCTACAAAGCTGCAGGCATCGGAACCATCGTAGTAGGAGATGAGAACTATGGCGAAGGCTCTTCAAGAGAACACGCTGCTATGGAACCTCGCCACTTAGGCGTACGTGCGGTATTGGTAAAATCATTTGCACGTATCCACGAAACAAACCTAAAAAAACAAGGTATGTTGGGTTTAATTTTCGCAGACAAAGAAGATTACAACAAAATATTAGAAGATGATATCATCGATATAGATGGCTTAACAAAGTTTGCACCAGGCAGACAATTACAAGTTGTATTGAACCACAAAGATGGCTCAACAGATATCATCAATGTAAACCATACTTACAACGAACAACAAATTGAATGGTTCAAAGCCGGTGGCGCATTGAATATCATTCGCAAAGAATTTGCTGATTCGCAGAAGTAGGTTTCTAACATCATTACTTTAAAAGGCTAACAGATTTTGTTAGCCTTTTTTTATAAGAAATATTCTCTAATCTATTTTAAAAGATCGTGTGCGCGTCTATAACTACAATCCCCCAAGTGTAATACTAGAAACTGATTATTAATACTATAAAAATGATTGGAATGGATTCTTATCATATATATTTGTGACAGACCCTAACAAACAGAGAAAGAAACAAATAAATGATAGAAAATAAAGCAATAACTTATAGCCTACTTGCACATGTTAGAAATTCAGGAACATTAATTAAAGGGCCAATTGATCCATTCATTCCTTTAATAAAAAGAGCGTTATATAAACTCAATTCCAAAGGAGTTTTAAGTGGTAAATCGATACAAGAAATTCACGAAATATCCAACGAGCTATATACAATTGATTTCCCATTACCTGTTTTAAAACTAATACTTTTCGAAATCGCCAAAGAGGTTAATGTGGATGGTCAGGCAAATTTTCAAATACATAGCGACTGTTCATTTATTCTAAAGAATTTTTACTTTGAAGATTTTGAAGAAAAAATACAAGAAAGTAAAAGAGAAATCGAAACCATTGAAAAACTTTATTTAGACTTCAATCGAATTAACAATATTGAGTTAAAAGAAAAAACGACAATTTTTGATTTCATTGATAAAAATAAAGTGTCAATTTCAAAATACTTGTCCAATTCAAACCATTCTAATGGTAAGGACTATACTGTAGAAGCACAATTCATAGAGTTTTTTAGAAAAATTCCAGATGTGTTTGAAATAATTAGAAATATTTATTTAGGCTCAATTATATCAAGTTATTTAGAATACAAAACCGATAACTTAAAAGAGAATGTAGAATTAGTATTTGATACAAATTTTTTAATTAGTTTATTAGACCTTAATACGCCTGAAGCAACACATTCTTGCAATAAGTTAATTGAAGTTTGCAAAAATTTGGGGTATAGGTTTACGATATTAAATGACACCATTGAAGAGACAAGAGGTCTGATACAAAAGAAGGCAGAGTATTATTCTCATTCTGTTCTTTCAAAAAGAATTAACCCCGAAGATATTTACAATGCTTGCGAGAGAAAAAAATTGAATAGAAATGATCTAGAGAGAATTGCAGATAATTTAGAAAATACATTTTCTGAAAAAGGGATAAGCATTTTGCCGCATACTGAAAAGTATAAAAATCTTGCGAAACATAGTAACGAATACGAAAACTTTAAAAGATATAGGTCATCACATTACGCAGCTTTACACGATGCGACAGTATTATACTATGTCAGGGAAAAAAGAGTAAGAAAAATAAAAGAATTTGAAAAGGTAAACTGTTGGTTTGTTAACAATTCAATCACACACGACACTGAAGAACAAAGAGAGAATGTTTCAAATAATGAATTTCAAGCAGAAACAATTAGGGCCGATGAATTATTGAACATTCTATGGTTGGCTAATCCTAGCTTGACACAGAGTATAGATAGCAATGAATTAATTGATATTGGACTATCTTCTATTGTAGCTTTTACCCTTAATAGCTCATTGCCTAAGGCGAGTATAATTAAAGAATTGGACGAGAATATACAAAAATACAGAGGAGAATTAATTACAGACAAAGACATCCTGCTAATTTCTTCTAGAATATCTCATAGACAGCTAAAAAATATCAATGACTTAAATAATTTAGCACAAAAAAATCAAGCAGAATTTGCTAGACGAATTAAAGAAGAGGCTCAACTTCAAGAGAATGACGAAAATGAAAGAGTTCAAAAATTTGAAACTCTTTTTCAAAAGTTCGAAAAACAGGTTGCAGGCCTTGACAAAGCAAGGCAAGAATTGAAGAATAAAAAGAGTGAACTTGAGAACGAAATGGACACCACTTCAAAAATTACTAGTGCAAAAGATGTAGAAATCGGTGCCTTAAAAAAACAGATATTAGAAATTCAACAACAGGAAGCGAAAAGCAGGCTAAAACAAAAACAAATAGCTAGAGATTTATACATTACCAATGAAGTAAAAAAATGGAGACAGAAAACTAACTTAGAGTTATTACTTTGGTTTTTTGGATTTGTCATTTGCTTAGTTTTATTATTGTGGAAAAGTAATTGGAATATCAATAATGCGATTACTCTTTATAAAGGCTTGCAAGCTAATTTTCTAATTGGTAATTTGATTTTATTTGTTGTTTTTATTTTCACGGCAATTACATTTAAAAAATGGTATGACAAAAACCATAATCATTCAAATATTGAAAATTTTAAAAAGGGGCTTGAAATTCCACAGGATTTATCCGATAGCGAGTAGAGGAGAGGTCCAGCCACCTACAGGCAGTTTGGCAATATAGCTGACGAACCAAGGCAGTAGCGAAAACTATTTATCCTTTTTCATATTCATATTCTAATTGTCGGCAAATTTTCTCCGAATCAAATCATTCAGAGGTTCTTCGCCTTGGTTCGTGTCCCCACGAACCATTCGCTCTGATCAATCTCATTCCATTAATAAAATTTGAAGATTGGTTCGTGGGGACAAGAGAATGGGTGGAGGGTAAATGACTAACATAACTTTGGGCTGCTAAATGTAGCCTTTTTTATTACATTTGAATTATGAAAAACTTACTATTATCTATTTTCCTGTTATTGTCAATCAATTCTTTCAGTCAGAAAGTTACATACAAAGATTTAATCGGTACAAGTTGGATTTTAAATGATACGACTGAATCATTAGTAATGGGTTTAAAATTTGTAGATAGTTCCCATCTTATACAAACCTTTTCTGCTCCAAAAGTAAATATGAGTGTATCGGATACTCCAAATTATTTATTGGATTTATCATACAATCCTGTTTTAATACATATAACTGGGGTAAGCGGTGAGCAAAGAAAAATTAATTACATGTGGCTAGTTAAAATTGATGGCAATATTTTAAAATTTCAAGGGGATGAGAGCGGCGAAATACCAGCAAAATGGATAGATAAAGAAACTATTCAAAATACTGCAACAATGTCAAAAGTGAAATAGATATCTCTATTTTTTTCATCAACATGGTCTAACAGGTATATAGTTACCTGTTCCCATGAACCATTCGCTTCGATCAATCTTCATAACATTACTAAAATTAAAGGTTGGTTTGTGGGGGCACAAGGATTATCTATTCATCATATGCGCTTGGATAACTTACATTATAATCAGGATGATCTACGACATACTCAACAGAAAGAGTATCTCCGACCTTATAACCAGTATTAGGACAAATACCTGTATATTCTTTACCATCAATAGTAAATTTATATTTGTAAGTATGTAAATGAGAAACACCATTATTGGCCCAGTAATATGTTTCATCTATTACTGTTCCTATTACTACTTTCTTGGGATGAGAACGTAATGATATTCTACTTTGAATACCATCATACATATAGTATATAAGGTAACAGATAAAGCATAAGAATACTGTCAATTTAAAGTAATTAGTAAAAGTAGACACAGCCTTTCTTTTGGTTTTCATGTTAGTCTTTATTTATAAAACTAATGCTTAAATTTAGGATATGAAAGGAATTTTCATGACGTTATTAAAACTTAAAGATCGGTTCACGGGACGTCCAACGGCGGCATTCTACAAGGTTATGTACCAAGGCAAGCAGCATTAAATAATTTTATATTTGCACGACAAAAAAAGAGTTTGTAGCTATTAACTACAAACTCTTTTTAATATTTTATATAAACTTAGATCAGTAGGTCAGAAATAATTATGCAAGTACTGCAACAGGTTTTACATTTGCTTCTCTTACTAACTTGCGTAATATTACCCATTGCTTCAATGTTTCACGAGATTCCAAAGCAGGATAACCGAGCATCGTTTTACCGGCTTCCACATCTCCTACAACACCTGAACCAGCGCCAATAACAGCGCCATCACCAATAGTGGTATGATCTTTAATAGAAGCGCTGCCTCCGATTATTACACCATTACCAAGTGTAACTGAACCGGCAAGTCCGCTATGTCCGGCCATTATACAGAACATACCGGTTTTACAATTATGTCCGATCTGAACCAGGTTATCGATCTTAGTACCATCGCCAAGTATAGTTGAACTGAATTTACCTCTGTCAACACAAGAGTTTGCACCAATTTCTACGCCGTTACCTAAAACAACATTTCCAATTTGAGGAACTTTTATTAATCCTCTTCCACCCGGAGCCGGACGAAAGCCAAAGCCATCGGCGCCGATAGTCGAATTAGGATGTAAGATGCAGTTGTTCCCAATAATGCAACGTTCACGAATAACTACGCCAGACCATATAATTGTATTGTTGCCAATAGTTGTTTCATCAAGAACAGTGGCGTTTGGATATAAAGTAACATTTGTTCCGAGCGTAACATTTGCGCCGACATAACATCCCGCACCAATTCTACTGCCGGCTCCGATCTTTGCAGTAGCATGAACAATTGCAGACGGATGAATAGCATGGTCAAAAAGCGGTGCTGCAGGAATAAAAATTTCTAACAATAATGCCATTGCCAGATCGGCATCTTTAACTTTTATGAAAACCTTGTTTTCACCGGGTTCTACATCTAAGGTATCATTTACAATAGCAGCGCAGGCTTTTGAGTTCTCCCACAACTTGAAGTATTTTCTATTACCGATAAATGTGATCTGATTGTTATTGGCCAGTTCTATTTGTTCCGGGCCGGTAATGGTTTGTGTAGTGTTACCAACAATAACTCCTCCTAAAATTGCATTAATTTGCTCTATACTAAATGATTTCATACTTACAAGTGAGTTATTATTGAATAAACGGTAAAGTACACGTTTAAAATGGATTTGTAGATTATCTTTCCCAGTACCCTTTTTTATTAGGAATGAGAGCAAGTCGTTTTATTGGTCTTTGTTTTCTTATTTGTGGAGTAGTAGTGGGTCCGAAAGGGTTCATACCCCTACAAATTCATGTAATGCCTTTCAGCGATACCTGTCTCGATAGTACCCTGATTGTTATTTATTCCTTCAAAAAGAATTGCAAGAGATAGAGGTAACGATTATTCTTACCAGCTATTATAGCTTTATAGGCTTCTTTATTGAATGGATTTCTTATGATAATAAATGAGAAAGGATCATTTTGCCTTGTGTCTGTTAAAATAAAATCTTTCGACATATACAGCGTGTCGTTTAGCTGCTTCCATTTGGATACGATATCGTGTATGTATTTTTTGCAGCAGGAATCACAGTCTGTCCAGATTTTTTGTTTATATGATTTAGACCTTGCATCAAAATAGGCTGTTACATCAACATGGTGAAAAGAGGAATCCCTTAAAATAAAAGCTACTGAAGAGTCGGTTTGTTCGGTTGTTGCATTCAGTTTTCGGCCGTAACTGTTTGTGAAAAACAATTTCTTGATCGACTTTTTACTTTTGTTAAGCAAATTAAGGTTTTGAGAAAAGCCCGTACCTGTAATTAATATACATAGTAAGATCAATAATAGTTTGTTCATATCAGCTAGTGTTAGTGGTATTATCTCGTGAAGCACTACAATTTATAAATAATTTCTATAAACCAGCTATTTGGCACAATAATTTCTGTTTAAATCAGTGAATAAGTTATGATTGATGTACCCTTACTTATGATTTAATGATGTCAGGCAGAAATATTTTATTGTGGCTGGTATCATTAAAAGGAGGAAAGATCGATTCAATCAATTGAATTTTTGATCCCGCCCTATATCGAAGTTATCTACTAAAAATAGATAATTAGTGATTGATGATTAAAAAATAGAGCTAACAAAATTTTGTTAGCTCTATTTTTATGTTTGGCCTTTATATCGTAGGTCCTACAATTTCTTTACAATGGGTTGATCGCGACATAAATAAAGCCCGGTTTATTCAACCGGGCTTTATTTATGTGAAACAAAAGTTAGTTAACTTTTTATGCATAAGCTTCATCATTCAGATGAACCTTTGTCATTTCTAAAAAATGATTTTGAAGATTGTGTACAAATAAAGGTGATGTAATATGCCTTCTTTCATCCCTGTACCATATTTCAAAAGTTGTAAAATTATCTTTTGCGTGCAATAGAATTCGGAAAGCTCCTTTCATGTATTTGATAGAGCCATCGGCATTTAATTGTTTTTCAAACCGTAGGTTTATTAATTGTTTTTCATCAAGCGGAATGCCGCTTAACTGATCTAATTCATACCAGAAAGCTTGTCCTGTATCGACACAAACCTGTTTTTCATCTCCATTCAGGTCTGTTACTTCTCCTTGTTTTTTATCGCCATCGTTATCGGCAATTACATAATCACCGATCCTAATTTCATGAAAGTTTATCATAGTAATCGTTTTAGTTACTTACAATTTAAAAAAAATAATTCGCAAGTAGGGGGTTAAACATGTTAATTCTATAGTATTACCACAAAATGAATGCCATGTTTATGATTTAACATTGACAATGAACAGGATACAGGGTTATACTGACTACCAGATTTAGGAAAGTACTCTTCGAATAATACCAATCATTGCATTTCAGCCTTCTTTTGTCATGCTGAGGTACGAAGCATCTTATTCCAAACCAGCAGAATGATTGATTAATGATTAGATCCTTCGTACATCAGGATGACAAGAGTTTTTAAATTTTATGCTTTCCTATATCTGGGGAGTCAGTTAAGGTTATTATTAGATAAGGATCTCTTTGAAGTTTCTTTTTTTGTCTTCCATCTTTTGAAAAACAGAGGATGGCCATTGGGAACGATCTTCTGCATCGTATATACGTACTTGCTGATCCGGCTGCAGTGTAAGTAAATGGTCAATTGTACAACCCAGGATCTTTGCTGCAGTTTGTATACCGGAATTGGTAGCACCGCCAACGCCATGTGCCAATATACTGGCGCCACACATGTATAGATTTTCTATTTCTGATTTATTACCAAAAGCAAAAGGGCCGGTCTGTTTAAAGTTTTTTTCTGTCCCGTACACGCTGCCGTTTGTTGAGTTTACATAAAATTCATTGGTAATAGGGGTTCCCAGTTCCATCTGAACGATATGATTACGAACCTGCGGCAATACTTTTTCCAGATTGGCCAGCAGCTTTTCGCAGACGCGTTTTTTGTATCGCAAATATTCTTCCGATCGTTCAGGGTCTTCATGTTCAAACTTTGCGAATGGAGCGTAATTGATAAAAGTAACCACTTCGATATTATGGTAGCGCCCATTAAAGCTTGCCGGATCTTTTAATGTTGTACAACTGATAAAAGCTGCAGGGAAATCATCTTCCGTTAAAATATCATCGGCAGACATTTCTTTGAAAAGATCATCCAGGTCCCGGTCGCGTAACATCCAAATATTTCCTGAATCCATGCCGGCTTCACGCACATCCATATCCACCGTTAAAAATAATATAAGTGACGTAACAGAGTAAGTTGTTTTATCCAGTTTCTTAAGCAATTTTTTACTTAAATTTTCTTTGCCTATCAATTGTAAATAGGTCTTATCAGGATCGGCGTTTGATACAACCCTGTCTGCTTTTATTATTTCTCCGTTTTCTAACTCTACGCCAACCGCGCGCTTTTTCTTTCCATCTGTTTCAAGCAAAATGCGTTTTACGGATTGTGATACCCTTATTTCTCCGCCATGTTTTTTTATGTTGTTCGTCATGGCTTTTACAATAGCAGAACCACCGCCCATTGGGTAATAACCGCCCTGGATATAATGATCCATAACGGCGCAGTGTAAAGGAAAACTTGCCTGGGTAGGAGGTAACCCGTGATCACCGCATTGTACATTTAACACTTGTTTAAGCAGCGGATCCTTAATATGCCAGTCGATGACTTTTTTCAGGCTGAACAGTCCATACTTGCCCAATTGAGCTGTGCGAAAGGGAATAGTCACATTATCCCAAAAGCCATTCATTTTTGGTATTAAATATATTTGTTTGCTGACCTGCGCTACAACTTTCAAATACTTCTTTAATCCTTTTTTCTCTGCGGGAAAACGTTTACTAAGAGCATTATATAATTGTTCAGGGCCCGCAGGCATGTCGATACGCTCATCGCCGATCCAGCAATGTTCGTAAGCGGCAGTATTCATTTTAAAGAAGATCAGGTCGTTGGCAATGCCGAGGGCTTCAAATAATTCACTGGTAGAAGAACCTTTTTCCATTTGTCCGATATAATGCACACCCGGACTAAAACGTTGGCCATTTAAATGAAAACTATGGCACCATCCGCCCGGCACATAATGTTGCTCGAGCACCAATACTTTTTGGCCGGCACGGGCAAGACAAATAGCAGTAGATAAACCACCTGCACCGGAACCAATAACGATGGTATCAAAATTTTCCATAACCTGATCAAGATAACGGAATTAATTGAAGGGATAATAAATAAGAAGCGGAGAGGAGATAGCTCGAATTGTCCCAGCGGGACAACCCCTTTGTAGAATAATAGTATAAAAGCATTTTTTCTACTCCGTAGGAGTAGCCCTATTCTTATCATAACATGGGTAACTCCTAAGGAATTCGGGTTGCAAGGAATATCAATTTTCTACAAAGAGGTAATTCCTACGGAGTTAGAAGCCTATAGTTATTTTACCATTATCATTCTTAATAGCTGCAGTTATTACTTTGCAACTATCAACCGGTTTTATTAAGCCATCGGCGCTAAATGATGTGATGGGCGATAAGAAAGAGATCGTTGTATTTTTTGTTGATAGAGAAGCATTATTGATCGTTAGTTTATCATTGCTATCAAAACCATGTAACACTAATAAAATTGTTTTGAATTTTGATACTAGTTGTCCTTCTACTTTATCCAGTACAATTGTTTTTTGTTGCGGATCGAAACTGATATTTCTTTTATAGAAACTACCTTTTTCATAATCGTAAGATTTACCATCATCCTCATAATATACAAATGTGTTGGAAATATTTCCTTTGTAGATGTGTAAGTACAAAGTATCAGTAGGAGCTATCGATGTCGATTGAACTAATGATTGCATCGGCGTTATAGAACTTTCTTTTACATACACCGGTAATTTGGCTGTAGATAATTCAATGATCGTTTCTTTGCCGCCCTGTTCAACAGAATCAGCATACAGGTCGTACCAGGTACCTTTTGGTAAATAGACTTTCGTAAAATCTTTATTGCTTTCTACCGGAACGATCAATAAGTTCTTTCCTAAACAAAATTCATTTTGAAAAGCCTGCTCATAAATTTTAGGATCGAAGGCATTATCAATTGCAAGCGATCTTACAACAGGTAAACCATCTTGCGTTGCTTCGTAAAAAGTTGCATACAGGTAAGGCATTAATTTATAACGCAGGTTGATATAATTTCTTGAGATGTCTGTGCATTCTTCACCATAGGTCCATGGCTCAGAAGATTTACTATTGGCAACTGTATGGTTCCTGAAATAAGGAAGGAAAGCACCGAGCTGTATCCATCTTGTGTATAAACCGATGCTGGTAGGAGCGCCGATAAAACCACCGATATCCATTCCTGTAAACGGAACACCACTTAATCCCATGCTGCTAATGATGCGCACACCTGCGATCATGTGGTTATCCTCTGTGCGGTTATCGCCCGTCCAGATGGCTGCATAACGTTGTAAGCCTGCATAGCCAGATCTTGTTAAAACAAAGGGGCGCTCATTATTCATTGCAGCTTTAGCGCCTTCATAACTTGATCTTGCCATTTCTAATGCATACACATTATGCCCTTCAAGGTTAGAAGCTTTTCTGCCGTCATAATCGTAGATGATATTATCAGGTGTTTTATTTCCCCAGGTAGCAATTTCATTCATATCGTTCCAGATACCGCTTACGCCGTTGTTGGCAAAAAACTTGACCTGGCCTCTCCAGAAAGCGCGGCCTTTCTCGCTTGTGAAATCTGTAAAGTTGCACCAGCCGGGCCATACAGCACCCGTGTAAAATGTGTTATCGGGGTATTTAAGGAATACACTGTCTTTAGCACCGAGCTTGTAAGCCGCTGCATCCGGATTTACTTTAATGCCCGGATCAACGATCACGGTAGTTTTGAAACCCATTTGTTTCAATTTATTGGTCATACTAACGGGATCGGGAAAACGCTCTTTGTTCCAGGTGAACAATTGGTATTGATCCATGTAATGAATATCCAGCGTGATACCATCGGCAGGGATCTTTTTCTCTCTTAATGTTTGAGCAATGCGCAAAACTTCTGTATCGGGATAATAACTATAACGACATTGCTGATATCCTAAACTCCACATGGGCGGTAGTTTCATACGTCCGGTCAATGAAGTGTACGAAGTAATGATATCTGCTAAATGCGTATGATAAATAAAATAATAATTCAGTTCGCCGCCACGTGCACCAAAAGAAGAGAAACGATTATTGCTGGCGCCGAAATTAAAATCCGACTGGTAAGTATTATCTAAGAAGATGCCATAATTCATATCATGGTGAATACCTATATAAAACGGAATAGTAGAGTACAGAGGATCTTGTCCGACCGAATAACCAAACACATCGGAGTTCCAGTTCGTATAGCCACTTCCTTTTCTATCAAGATCGCCGGTTTTTTCCCCAAGTCCGATGAAACGTTCTCCATCCTGCATTTTTTTATAGGCAGTAACCGATTCGTTTACCCAGGATGTGCTGAATCCTTTTTCATCCTGGCTGATTATTTCTCCTGCATTGTTGTAAAATGTAATAGCAAAAGGGCTTTTGGCGATCGTAGCTTTTAAAGAATCTGTTGTAATAATAATAGCACTATCATTCTGGCTAATGTTCACCGTAGTTTTAAGTGGCTGTGATATTACTGCATAAGAAAAATCGGCTTTCAGTTTTTGCTTATCGATACGCACCCTTATAATATCCGGGCTATAAACAATGATGGATGCAAAAGAATTATCGGTGGTAATGTTAACTGTCTGGTCGCTGATGTCAGCCGAAGTAATGTTGCCGATATTTTTTACGGGATTTTGTGCCTGCGCAAAAGAGCAGGCCGTCATCAATAACCAAAGGATATTTTTTTTCATAAGAAGCAATGTAATGGTAAATGGTAAATTATAAATGGTAAATGATGGACGATAAATTATAAATGCTTGTCACATTTACAATTTACCATTTATCATCTACAATTAAACAAGTTCACCTTCTTTAAATTCAACACCTGTGTAATCTTTTACAATATTATATAAAGTATCACGCTCAACAGGTTGGCGCTTTACTTGTTTGATCAAAGTAACCAATTGTTCTGTGGTCATTGCAGGTGTTTGCTCTTCACTTCCTGCCATTGAATAGATCTTTGTTGAATCATCAATGGTACCGTCAATATCATTTACGCCGAAGGATAAGCTTAGCTGTGCATTTTCTCTGCCCAACATCGGCCAGTAGGCTTTCAGGTGGGGGAAGTTATCTAAATAGATCCTTGCAATAGCGTACAGGCGCATATCTTCCGTAATGGTAGATTCTGGTACATTACTCATATCGTTATTACTGTTCCTGAACTTCAACGGAATGAAAGTGTTGAAGCCGCCGGTTTTATCTTGCAGCTCTCTTAACCTGCGCATATGGTCGATACGGTGTTTGTATTTTTCGATATGTCCGTATAACATCGTTGCATTCGTATGCATACCTAAATTGTGTGCCGTTTCGTGTATCGCTAACCATCCGTCTGCATTTACTTTATCACCTGCGATCACTTCTCTTATTTCAGGATGAAAAATTTCTGCACCACCTCCTGGTAAACTATCTAATCCCGCTTCATTCAATCTTTTCATTCCTTCGGCGACAGAGAGTTTTGCTTTGCGGAACATATAATCCAATTCAACAGCAGTGAATGCTTTTACATGCAAGCCTGGCCTGTGTGCCTTTATCTTTTGCATCAGCTCAATAAAATAATCCATGTTCATTTTTGGATGAACACCGCCAACAATATGTACTTCAGTAATTGGTTTACCGTCATAGGTTTTTACGATATCGAGCATTTGATCAATGCTTAGTTCCCAGCCTTCTTCCTTGTGTGCGTACAATTGAGAATAAGAACAAAACTTACAGCTGAATACACAAACATTCGTTGGCTCAATATGGAAGTTTCGATTGAAGTAGGTTATATCGCCGTGCAGTTTTTCTCTTATGAAATTTGCCAAAGCACCTACAAAAGACAAGCTGCCTCTTTCAAAAAGTATAATGCCTTCTTCATCAGTAATGCGTTTGCCCAGCTTCACTTTTTCAGCAATTCCTTTTAGGTTCTTATCGTTGGTTGATGTAATTAATATATCAATAGAAACACTCATTGTAAAACATTTTCGCAAAGTTAGTCAAGGCGGTATTATAAACAAAATGAAGAAGGATAGTAGCTATACAGCTAAGTCAAAAGTGAAAAGTTACAACCAAAAACTGAGGCTGGTGGGCAATCTTCTATGTTGCCTATTCAATATTTAATTGAAAATGTTTATCTTTTAGGCTTAAAATTAAACTGCTCATGCAACAATTTCAGGGACTTATCGGTATCGTACTTATTCTGGGCATTGCATGGCTGGCTTCTAACAATAAAAAGAAAATAAATTATCGGCTGGTGATCAGCGGTATTTTATTACAGGTAATTATTGCGGTACTTATTCTGAAGGTATCTTTTGTAAAATCGTTTTTTCAAAAGCTGGGCAATGTCATTACACATATTGAAGGCTTTGCAAAAGAAGGCGCTAGCTTTGTATATGGTGGAATAATGACGGATAATCATACCGGCGGATCTGTTCCCTACGGAGCTGCAGGCGTTTTTATATTCGGCTTTAGTGTACTGGCGACGATCATTTTGGTTTGTGTGCTGATGGCTATATTATATCACTGGGGTATTATGCAAAGGGTAGTGGCTGTAATTGCCAGGGCGATGAATTGGATAATGAGGGTGAGTGGTGCAGAAGCATTAAGCAATGTTGCAAGCGCTTTTGTCGGACAGATAGAAGCACAGGTAATGATACGTCCGTATTTGAACGGTATGACGATGAGTGAGCTATTGGCCAGCATGAGCGGGAGCCTGGCTTGTATTGCCGGTAGCATTTTAGTCGTCTATGTTAGTTTTGGCGCTCGCGCAGAATACTTACTGGCAGCGAGTTTGATGGCAGCACCCGGCGCATTGGTCATTTCAAAAATAGTGTGGCCGGAGACCGAAGAAAGCGAAACAATGGGTAAAGTAAAGCTTGAGGTGAAAACGCCTTACGCGAATACCATTGATGCAATAACACATGGGGCAGGAGATGGCATGAAAATATCTATCAATATCATCGCGATGCTGATCGGTTTTTTAGGATTGATCGCTTTGGTAAATTACCTGCTCTTAAAAATCGGAGTGTTTTTTCATTTTGATTTCAACCTGACATTGGAATGGATATTCGGAAAAATATTTTCACCTATGGCCTGGTGCATGGGAGTACCTGCGCAGGATGTACCGAACGTTGCCACTATGTTAGGAAAGAAAATAACGGTGAATGAATTTGTAGCATTTACAGATCTAACCCAGACAATGGTACATAACAGTGCCGGACAATTGGTAAAGGGTTATCAAAACACCATTTCTCCCAAATCATTATTGATCGTAAGTTTTGCCATTTGTGGTTTTGCTAATTTTAGTTCGGTCGGTATGCAAATTGGTGGTATTGGTGCACTGGCGCCGGAACGCAGGGCAGACCTTGCCAAACTGGGAATGAAAGCCTTATTGTGCGGAACGCTGGCGTCTTATCTTTCGGCGACGATCGCGGGGTTGTTGATGGGATAAATTTTGTGACAAACATTTGATCTATATTTGAAATAACAATCCTTAATTATGCTAAAGCATTTCATTTTTTCAGTATTGATCCTTTCAATAATTGGCTGTGGGAATAATAACAAAACTGCATCTGCCACTACAGCTATACTTAAAACAGATACTACAAAAACGGCTACTGTTTCGGATACGATGCCTGACATGCCGGCATGGTGTGATACGCTTGTGTTACAATATATAGATTACCTAAAACGTACACATGATCCAATGATACTGGATGAATCGTCAGACTCTTTGTTGCCCATAAAATGGATATTTGAGGGATCAAACAAGACAGATACTGCGAATTATTTAATGATTCATTTGGGATATGATGTAACAGATTCCGCCGCGGATGGAACTAGTGATGATAGATTTTCAACAGCCGGATGGTTATATATTGATAGCCTTACCAAAAAAATGTACGCCTATGATGTTGCGCGAGACACGGCAATATTTGTTGATGTAAATAAAAAATACGGTCCCAATGAGTTTCAGCCAAGGTATTATACGGTGAATGGCAGTAGTGCTAATAAAGTTTATTTTCATACTACGCCCGATTCAACAACGAGGCGAAAAGCATTTATCAGTACAAACGAACCGGTGTTTGTAGAAAAAGTACAAAATGGTTACGGTTACGTGGAATTCTATAATACAAATTTACAGGTAAGCAGCGGTTGGATAGAAATGAAGAATTTGAAACCATAACTGATCAGCCTAAAGAGAATAAAGGTCGTTGGTATATTAATTCAATTTTTTTGCTCGTTCGTAATCCAGCTTAGCGTTTGCAGTATCACCATTTTTCTCAAAAGCCTTAGCCCTGAGTGTATAAAAATCATATCCTCCAAAAGCAGGTTGAATAGTCAATGCTTTAGTATAATCGGCTATAGCACCGGCATAATCATTCAATAGAGATTTTGAAAGGCCCCGGTTCAAATACGCTTCAGCATAATCAGGTACCAGTTTCAATGCTTTGTCGTAATCTGCAATAGCTTCTTTATACTGTGTAAGGTTTGCTTTCGAAACACCCCTGTTCACATACGCCTTGGCGTAGCCAGGATTTAAAGCAATGGCCTTATTTAATTGAATGATCGATTCAACATAATTTCCGCTGTCATTTTGCGCATAGGCCAGGTTTAAATAACTCATCGCATCATTAGGTGATAATTTCATTGCCATGGTAAGGTCGCTTATGGCATTTTTATACTCTTTCATAAAGCAATAACACATGCCTCTATTACTATAAGCATCTGCACTATTCGGTGTGAGCGAAAGGATCTTGTTATTATCGAGAATACAGTTTTTATAGTCCTGTATTTGGTATTCAAGAATGGACCTGTTGATATAAGTAGCCACATCATTGCTATCGATCTTTAGATACAAAGATTCTGCCTCAATTTTAGTTCTGATATCCACATTGCCGGAAGTATCGGTGGCCGTAGTTACTATCACTTGCGACCAACCTGCGTTTAATTCAGTAATAAAAATTAAGAGTAGTAATAATTTTTTCATGTGGCAAATATTATCTTGTATTTGTGCGATGCGCTATCAACAACTTTTTCGTTGTTCGTTATTTATTTTTTCTCAGTAAATATAAATATAAGTTTTCCGTTTTGGTACGAGCCCATGGCGTTTTGCGCAAAAAGGTTAAGCTTGATTTGATACTTGGGTTGCTTTTAAAACAATTGATATTGATCTGCTCCGCTAAATATTCCCAGCCATGATTTTCTACCAGGTAGTTCATGATCTGTTCGAGTGTGATATTATGGAGAGGATTGTTCTTTTGCAGTTCCATTGTTATTTTTTATTGATCATATTGAACGCACCGAAGAATCTAATGTTATATCCTCATCGTCCTCATCACTTAAAGCTGCGCCAATTTCTATCATGAGTGTATCAAAATGAAAATAGAACCCAAAGTTGTCCCTTATTTTTTTTGGTTCGCGTTCGAGTGTAATACCGCCCGCCTTTAATTTTTTATAGATTTTTACAACATACTCCGGATCGTCTAACATAAAGCCAATATGAAAAGCATCAGGGTAGGAGGTATTACCTTTTTGATTCATCGTTGCCGACATCAGCACTAACTCAAAATCATCAATGCCTTTTAAAATGGCAATCATATTATTGCCTTTAGTAGCAACGCATTTAAAATCGAAATAAGTTTCGAATAAATAGATGGCTTCGCTGACGTTCGTTACTGTTAGGTTTAGATGGTTGAGATGCATTTGCTGATTATTATACGGTGCAAGTTATAAAACTTGACGCATTATCTTTTCAAATGATAGCCATCCCGCCCAAGAAATAGGGTACTCCCAAAATTAAAGGCTATTCTATAAAATACTAAATTGTTGATATCAGTTATTGTTTCCAGTTCTTTTTCGATCCAAAACTCAATACCTGAAAATTCATATTCATCGGGGATGGGATAAAAGAATATTTGCGTACCGCCATCATAAATATTTTGCTGCACTTTGTAGTTTGCAAAACGATTGACAATATCAGACATCTTCAGTTTAAATTCACTTCCACAAAAAGAAAGGAAATCTATTGGTTTATCACTATCCTCATTGGTTAGCATCGGATTTATAGAGGCCCAGGTAAATCTTTTATCAAACGGAACAGAGCTCTCGATCCTCTGACCTCATTATTTAGATTTGGTTTATCTGTGCCGATCAATGCTATTATTTGGTTAACCGTTAGTAGGTTTTCTTTTTTTAAGATGGCACGGATCGTATCAAACCATTCCAGGTCTGATTTGCTTTCTAAGTCTTTTCTTAAATTTTCTGTGGATTGCATTGTGGAAATTGTAAATGCAAGTTATAAAACTTGCGTCATTGTAGACACAAGTCATCCTATCGGAAGACTTGTGTTAGCGATGCCAGTTAAGGAAAGGAAGACTTATTCAGATTGGATTATGCCGTTTTTACTAATCACTATCTCTATTTTCTTTTAAGTTTAATGCCCTGACTAATCCTTCATGAATTCTATATTCTGATGAACTTATGAATCCTTGAGATGGATAAAAACATTTGAATCTCCATTCTTTTGATTCGCCAATTTTAAACCCAATAATTGAGTTGTCAAATAAAAATCGCAAGTTGTCTAAAACTTCTGTTGATGTTATATTAGGTTTTACCTTTTTTAATTCTCCTTCCAATTCTTCAAATGAAAAATTTGTAGAAGAATTATTTTGAATACTATTTAACAAATCCACAATAGCAGGATTTTGTACACTCCATTCGTCTAATATTTCTTGTTTTAACCATTCAGAATATCCGGGTTCAGCACTATAAATCGATTCGGATTCAATAACATCGAAAATTACTTTTTCTTCAGAAAAAGGGTCATTCATTTTCTCCCTCATTGCATCTAATATTCTCCCCAAAAAAGAAATTAAATCTCTTGGCCGCATCATTGTTCTTTTCAAAATATAGTTGAGAGGTTTTGCCCTTTGTCTCATTTCTTTTTTATCAAAGATTGCTTCTAGCTCGGATGAACTTGCAACACTTTTAACCTTTGCAAAATAATTTACACGTGCAAGTATCATTTTTTGAATCGTAGTTTTATTCCAATGTAGAAGTTGACCACAATCTTCACGCAATTTATTAGCATCATTAATACTTAAAACCTCAAATATATCTTCTCTTAAAAAGACTACAGGTCTTATTAAGCCTTTGTATTGTGTAGTAAGGGAATCACAAGCACTTATTAAGCCTGCAATAACTCTTTTTGAAGAAATATAGGAAACTTCATCCCATGCCTCATCAACTCGGTCAAAACATATAAATACCCTTAGGTTACTATCTTTAAGAGTATCGAGTGATTTCTCTAACGAATCTATCAAATTTTCAATATTTTCTGATAGTACTTGTTGCAATGATTGACTTGACTTTACTTGATCGAAAGATATTTCACCTCCTCCAACATCAAATGAATCAAAAGTGCCATTTTCTAAATCTAGTCCTGCCTTTGGAAGTTTAAAACTTGATAAGGACAACAATTTTTTTCCAATAATTTGGTAAATTGAAGGTATTGGCGAATCGAATAATTTTTCAAGAAGTTTATTAGCTTTTTCAATTTCAGTTGGTACAGGTTTGTTGTTTTGTTGATACCAAATTCTAATAGCTTTAACTGATTCTATTATGATAACAAACTTCCAAGATTGTTTATATGCTAATGACTCTGCTTTATCTGAATTAACTAAAAGTGAATGGATGTTCCAGTTATAATCTTCAAATGACAAGGGAATTAAGATATCATTTTTAGTGATAAAATCTTCTCGGTTTTCTGTTAAGTATTTAAAAACAGCAGTTTTACCTGCCCCTTTTCTGCCTAAAATTAAAAATGAAGACGGGCTATCGATTATACCTTTTAAAACCCCATTATCATAAAAATATTTTATCAAAAGATCATCTCTTTCAGCTGAGACTTTTCCAACGTTAATCCAATCTAATATGTTCATTTTAATTATTTTTATTTTAGAACTTCAAGTGTAGAAATTTTTCACAAAAACTAAAAAGGTAAATCATCAACTGATTCTTGAGATTTGATAGAAGTTGGTCTATCATAATTTTCGTTCAATTGTTGACATACCGTATTTAAAAAGCCATTTCTATCTTCATCTTCTAAAGAATTATATAAAGTATAAAGTTCAAAAAGGGTTTTATAAGGAATTTGGTAGTGCCATTTATTATATTTACTTAAGGGAAAGCCCATGAAAACTGTTTCAACATGAATTTCTTTGGACCATTTAAAGCTCTGTATTAAATCTTTAAGCGAATCTAACCAGCTTTTAGTTATTTCAGCAGTGAATTTTTTATCAAAGTATACCCTTTTTGTACTATGTTCTTCTCCATCATCGTCCCAATGGAATTCATATCTTATATCTAGTAATAATTGTTGGATTTTATCTTGTATTGTTTCTAATTTTTCCAAATTTGCTTCTCTGCTAAGACTAGAAAGATCAAATGTCAATTTATTATCAGCAGTTTCTGTTTTGGTTTCAATAAGCTTAGATAAACTTTTTTCTAACTTATCAATTTTGTTTTCCAAAGGTTGAATAAGTACATTAACTGCTTTATCCTTTCTTGTTAAGGACTCATACATAAATCCAGCCCATTGCTTTCTCAAAGCATCTTTAATATCTGCAAAAGTTTCAAATACGTTAATGGCATTGTTTTCTTTTAAATCATGAATAATATCCAGAAAATAAAAAACATATTTATAAGATTCATACGGAAAATGATAAACGTCATCAAGAGAAGTTTTAATTATAGTTCTTGCCGTCTGTATATCACTATCGGCGACCTCATTCTCTTTGAAATACTTTAAAGTAGCTTTGTCAAGAGCCCTTTTATAATTTTTATAATCGTAGTCTACATATTTGTTAATAAAAATGTGTTTGTATACTTTTAATTCAAGCGCCTTTCGAAACTCTCTCAATGTAACACTATCAGGGATTTTATTCTCTTGTTTATCTTGATGATAAATGCTGCCATAATTATTTCCAACAACAAGAATAAATAATTGACATTTACTAATTTCGTCCAAACATGAATCTTGAACATGAGATTCGTAATTGTAAAAAATGTCATCAAATTCACTCATTACAGCGTCATAGCCGAATTCACGAATGAAATTTCTTAATTGAAATCGTATTTCTTGCAAATCATAACAAGTAGAACTTACGAATAATCTAGGTGTTGCCATAGGGTTGATTTTGTCTAATTTTCAAATATACATAACTTATATAAAAGGGTACTATTACCAATAAAAAACTCCCACAAAAGCGGGAGTTTCAAATATATAAAAGGTAATACCTTACTTAAGTGCTTCGATCTTTTTTACGAAATTAGCTTTTGGTTGTGCACCTACTAACTTGTCTACTACTTGTCCGCCTTTTACAAAAAGGATCGCAGGGATACTTGTGATACCATAGTTAACAGAAGTCTGCGGATTGTGATCCACGTTTACTTTACCAATGTTTACTTTTCCTTCGTATTCTTTAGACAGCTCTTCGATAACCGGACCGATCGCGCGGCATGGGCCGCACCATTCTGCCCAAAAATCAATTACTGATAATTTATCTGAGTCTAATACTTTTTCCTGGAAGTTTACGTCTGTGAATTCTGTTGCCATGATTTATATGTTTTTAAATTGTCTGATTGTTTAGGATCAAATTTACATCCAAATTATTGAATGTGTTGTAATGACATATACACAATCTATTTGGCAGTGTTAATTTCTCCTGAAATGCTATATAGTCATTGTTTCAGCACTGTAAAAGTAGCTAAACCCGTGCCAGTTAAACTTACGAGTTAAGGAACAAAACGGATTTTTTACCCGGTGGTGACACTCACCTCAATATCAGGATTCTCGTTTAAGAAAATGGCCATATCATCATTCATAGTAAAGCCTTTTTCTAAGGTGTACATGCCGAATTTATAATTGTGGCGCGTATCTACGATATTGAATTTGATAGATGTTTTACCCGGGTTTTCTTTGATATTCTTTTCTATAAAAGTTACGAACTCTTCTTTGATGAACTGCGGCTGAATTTCTATCGATACCTGTTTGGTTAGGGTAGGCTTTACCGTTTCCAGCAAATGTATCTTCGATAGCTTGAATTCGTATTGATCGCTATTGTACCTGGTTTTAAAACCGCCTTCTACCAAAACGATCATTCCTTTTTCGAGGTAGTTGGTGTATTTCACATAATCTTCGCTCCACAACATGAACTCAGCTTTGCCGCTGTAATCTTCTATCGTTAATATGCCGAAGTTCTTGCCTGTTTTTGTCAGCCTGTGTTGTGCATCTACCACCAAACCTGCCACACGGAACTGTCTTGATGGGTTCGGATGTAAGTTCACTGCATTTTTAAACTCTACATATTCCGCCAAAGGCGTGATGCTGTAATGCTTCATCTCGAACTTGAAATTATCTAGGGGATGTCCACTCATGTACATGCCCGTTACATCTTTTTCATAATCGAGCTGTACCGATAATGGCCATGGTTCGCAGATGGATAATTTAGGCGGTGTAATTTCCGGCATCTGCATATCACCAAACAATGTGTTGGCAGAGCTGGAGGCCTGCGATTGAAACACGCTGCCGAATTTCAATATCTTATCCAACCCCTGCACATCGCCGGGAGCTGCATAAAAATATTGTGCCCGGATGATATCTTTAAAACAATCAAACGCGCCGGAATAGGCGAGTGACTCTAATGATTTTTTATTGGCTGCCCGTTGGTTGATCCTTTTTGCCATATCGTAAATAGATACGAACGGGCCATGCTTGGCTCTTTCCAGTATGATATTTTCGATGGCATTTTCGCCTACACCTTTCAAACCGCTGAAGCCAAAACGTATCTCGCCCTTCATATTCACCGCAAAACCATTTTGAGATTCATTGATATCCGGTCCAAGTACTTTTAATCCCATACGCTTGCATTCTTCCATAAAGAAAGTGATCTTGTCGATGCTGCCGGCATGGTTCAATACGGCCGCCATATATTCACTCGGATAATGCGCTTTTAAATAGGCGGTTTGATACGCCACAAAAGCATAACAGGTGGAGTGAGATTTATTGAAAGCGTATTGGGCAAATGCTTCCCAATCTGTCCATACTTTTTCTAAAATATCTTTATCATGGCCTTTAGCCGTAGCGCCCTCAACAAACTGCACTTTCATTTTATCCAGTACGGCTTTTTGCTTTTTGCCCATTGCTTTACGCAGTACATCGGCATCGCCTTTACTAAAACCGGCGAGCTTTTGGGATAGCAACATTACCTGTTCTTGATACACCGTAATACCGTTCGTTTCCTTCAGGTATTCTTCCATATCTGCCAGATCGTAGACTACTTGTTTCTTGCCATGTTTACGGTCGATAAAGTCGGGGATATAAGACATTGGCCCCGGGCGATACAAGGCGTTCATCGCAATCAGGTCATCAAATTTATCGGGCTTTAGCTCACGCAGGTACTTCTGCATACCCGGACTTTCAAACTGAAATGTACCGTTTGTATCGCCTTGCTGATAGAGTTTATAGGTTTGCTCGTCATCTAAAGGAATATAATCGATGTCTATTGTAACTCCATGATTTTCTTTTATTAAGCGCAAAGCCGTCTTCATGATACTCAGGGTTTTTAAACCCAGGAAGTCCATTTTAATTACGCCTGCTTCTTCGATGGTATTACCCTCAATTTGGGTCAGCCAAAGTTCAGATTCTTTAGAAGTTGCCACCGGTAAAAGATCGGTCAGGTCTTTTGGAGCGATGATGATTGCCGAGGCGTGGATACCGGTATTTCGCACCGAGCCTTCCAGGATCTCTGCTTCATGGAGGATCTTGCTATTAAGATCGGTACCATTATATATCTCACGAAGCTTCTTTACATTTTCAACATCTTCGCCCTGCAATTGTTCTTTTTCTTCTAAAGATTTTTCGGTGCTTTTGGTTTCTTTAGCCTCTTTGTTGGTCATCGGCGCATGCAATAATCTTTTCAGATTGATGCCCGGTCGCTCAGGGACTAATTTAGAAATAGCCCTGCTTTCTGCCAAGGGCAGATCCATAACCCTTGATACATCAGCGATGCTCGACTTAGCCGCCATCGTACCATAAGTGATGATCTGTGCTACCTGTTCCTTGCCGTATTTTTTAACTACATAATCAATTACTTTTTGGCGGCCCTCATCATCAAAATCCGTATCAATATCGGGCATGGACTTACGCTCAGGATTCAGGAACCTTTCGAATAGTAAGTTGTACTTGATAGGATCGATATTGGTGATGCCGATACAATACGCCACGGCACTACCTGCAGCAGATCCACGGCCGGGGCCTATGAACACACCCATATCTCTGCCGGCCTTAATGAAATCACTTACAATTAAGAAGTAGCCCGCAAAACCCATTTCACGAATGATGCGTAGCTCGAATTGTAAACGTTCTTCGCTTTCGGGCGTTAGTATTTTGTAGCGTTCTTTGGCGCCTGTCCAGGTTAAATGCTCCAGGTATTCATCCTGCGATTTAAAATTGGCGGGCACTTCAAAGAATGGTAATAAGATATCGCGCTTTAAATTCAGCAGCTCCACCTTATCAACGATCTCGTTGGTATTGTCGATGGCTTGGGGAATATCGCCAAAGAGCTTGGTCATTTCTGCCGTGCTCTTTAAATAGAACTGATCGTTAGGAAATGCGAAGCGTTTGTTCTTCGTCATCACATCATCATCACTGAACTCGCGCATAGCAGGGGTAGATTGCTTTTCGCCGGTGTTGATGCATAACAAAATATCATGCGCATTAAAATCTTTCTGATCCACGTAGTGGGAATCATTGGATGCGATAACTTTTACATTGTATTTTTTAGCGAAGCGCAACAGCACTTCATTCACTTTTTCCTGGTCGGGAATACCGTGGCGCTGCAGCTCTACATAATAATCTTCCTGGAAGATATTCAGCCACCATTTGAATTCATTCTCGCCTTCTTCTTCGCCTTTTTTTAAAATGGTTTGTGGTACCAATGCACCGAGGCAGCAGGTAGTGGCAATTAATCCTTCATGGTATTTATTGATCAGCGCTTTATCAATACGCGGATATTTCGAATACATCCCTTCAATATAACCTAAGGAAGTAAGCTTTACTAAATTCTTATAACCGATCTCGTTCTTGGCTAATAATATCTGGTGGTTGCGGGGATCTTTTTCGTCTTTGCTAAATGTCTTTCTGGTCCTGTCGGTAGTAATATAAAACTCACAGCCTACGATCGGTTTTACTTTTAAGGTACCGTCATCATTTTTATGATTGTATGCCTCTTTTACAAATTCAAAGGCACCGAACATATTGCCATGATCACTGATGGCAAGGGCAGGCATACCATCGCTGATAGCCTTTTTATATAGGTTTTTGATGGATGCGGCTCCATCTAATAGCGAAAATTGCGTGTGAACGTGTAAATGGGAAAACTTCATAATGTCTCTCACAAATATCGTTACAAATCACGTTTTTTTCTAATCGGGTTTTACACATATGTGCAGTTTATAGTGCCCGTTTAGAAGCAGTTTTACACATCTGTTAGCATTTCTACTACAAATTTTTGCAAAAAATGGGTTTACCTTTGCGTTTGTATTAAAATATATTTACAACTGTAGTAGCGTGCAGATCAAATAATATTGATGAAGAATTTATTTTTTATTACATTTTTACTGGCTTTTTTATTGGTGTTCTCATCTGCGGATGCACAGGACAGTACTAAAAAAGAGCTATCGGCAAGTACCGTTAAACTTAAAAACCCTCCCAAGTTTATTGACAATATCGAGCTTGTTCCCCAAGCTCCGCCTGCACCGCAGGAATTTGCCAGTGAAGAAATCGTGCCGGCAAAAACGATCGATAAAAATATGCCTGATGGCGCTGCATTTATCGAAAACTGTACCACTTTACAATTTAAATACGCGATACTTACTGATCAGGATGTTGAGTTGATCAAAAATATTGCACTCTATCAATTTATCGATAATTGGCTGGGTACACCATATATGTACGGCGGTTGTACCAAAGACGGCGTCGATTGCAGCTCCTTTACTGCACAGTTGATGCAGCAAATATTTAATATATCTATTCCCCGCACGGCCAGGGAGCAATACCAGGCCTGTATAAGAATACATAAGCAAAATTTGAAAGAGGGTGACCTTGTTTTCTTTAATACAATGGGCAGGCATAGCATTAGCCATGTTGGCATATACCTGGGCAATCATTATTTTGTGCACAGCTCTACAAGCAGTGGCGTTATGATCAGTAATTTAGATGAGGATTATTTTAGCACAAGATTCATCTCCGGTGGAAGAGTAGACTAAACTAAACCTTCCTTATCCCTAACTTTTTTTGGATCGTGAACCATACCGGCAAAACGTCTTGTGATAATTGTAATAGTAAAGTGCCGGTTATATATAAAGCTAAAAAAATAATGCTTCTTATTACCAATCCCCAAAAACCGTGATAGTCGCTTAATAGAAAATAGCAACAATAGTAACAACCGATACCCAGTACTATTGTGTACAATGTTTTTGCGGTAAAAGGCTGCAAATTGAATTTTTTCTTCAGGAACCAAAAGCGGATCGCGTTGTAGACAGTAAACGAAAACAGGTTTGCAATTGCGGGCCCTATTACGCCAAAATAATATTTAGTCAGTATATAATTCAGTGGCAAGGTGATGGCTAATAGTATCATGCCGGTATAAAAATCAAATCTCCACGAAGTAGAAGTGCCGATGACCTGTGTATTAACACCCGTACCCATATCAACGATGCGCATCAGGCCGATAAAAAAGAATATCCATTTGGCATCATTGTAGCCGCTCTGCATATGGAAGGTTTGAATGGCATCCGTAAAATTTAACCATATCAATGCAAATACGCCCACAGCAAATATCAACTGGTTGATGGATGATTGTGTGTAGATCCTTTCAATTCTTTTCATGTCCTTATCCTTCCAGCCTTGTGATAATGAATTGATCGAAGAAGAAATGATACTGCGTTGCGGCGCCTGCATAATACTTGCCACGTATAATGCAAAAGTAAAGACAGCCAATTGGGTCAACCCGTCTTTTAATACAGATGCGATTAATACCTGGTCAAAAATACTTGCGATCACGTACACTAAAGAACCTCCATAAACAAAAGATATCAGCACCAGTATCTTTTTAAAAAACTTTTTTGTAACATAGCTTACTTTAAAAGTAAAGTGAACTTCACCCTTTGCTAAAAGATAGGTTAAAAGAATAATGGCAATACCGAGGTATGCAAATGAGTACAACTTAATGAACCTGTCAAATTTTGCCAAAATGCCGGCAAAGGTCAGCACGATTAAAATGGTGGTAAATATGCGAAATTGTACCTCGCGTAAATAATTGGTCAATACAGATTTTCTTAATTGCCAGGCATAATTTTCTAAAATGGAAAATAGCGTTAGCCCTAATCCGAAAGGGAATATCCAATTATAATATTTCACAAATTCCGGAGAGTTTTGTCCGAACTTACGGATCACAAGGTCTTTAAAGCAAATACCGGCAATCGTTACAAAGCAAAACCCTATCAAAGTAATTACTATTGCCAATGAAAACATATCGTTCCTTTTTTTACCGAGGTTATCGTTATAATAAGGGTAAAATTTAGCGATGTATGCAGGCATGCCAAGGTTGGCAAATGAATACATTAAAGTGCCTACGGCAACAAAAATGCCCGTGAGCCCGTATTCTTCTTTTGTAAAACCGCCTTCTTTTGTAAATAAATAAGTATTGACAAACCCAAGGCCAAAGCCGATGTACACCACCATGGAAGAAATAATGCTTTGCCTTCTTATCTGCGACATAAATTTATTTGCTGCTAAATTAATCTACCTTTTTTGTATTGATGTAGAAATTTCTGTCGACTGAAAAATTAGTTTCGCCTTCCGGATACATACTCAGTGTTTGCCAATTCCCAGTAGGGTTGATCCATCGTTCTCCTTTAAAATTAATTTTCAGCGGAAGTCTAAAGCCCTTAACACAATTTGTCCATCTGTAAGAAAGCGAATAACTATCCTTCGATATTTTATATTCAAGTACCGGTATTTGCACGGTCCTTAAATATTGATCAAACACTGTAGAAAAATCAATGTGAGATTCAGTAGTAATATAATCCTCTACCTGTTTTGTAGTGACAGTCTGGTGATAAAAAGTTGTATTCAATCCTTTCAATATTTTTATAAAAAGGCTATCGTTATTGATCACCTGCCGGATGGTGTGGATCATATTCGAAGCTTTCCAGTACATGTCTTCACTACCTTCTTTATTCACGCCATAGGGCGAGATAACCGGCACATCATTTACAATATTTTTTCTTAGTCCGATCACGTAATCGTCACCTGCCTTTTTACCATAATAATATTCAGTGAACAATGCTTCGGCATAATTGGCAAATCCTTCGTGTACCCACATGTCGGCAATATCTTTCGTAGTGATATTGTTGCCGAACCATTCGTGTGCACTTTCATGTACAATGATGAAATCCCATCGTAATCCCCAACCGGTACGACTCAGGTCTTTTCCTTTGTAACCGTTCATATAATCATTCCCATACGCAATAGCACTTTGGTTTTCCATGCCCAAATAAGGCGCTTCTACCAGCTTGTATCCATCTTCATAGAAAGGATATGGGCCGAACCAATATTCAAATGCCTTCATCATTTTAGCTGCCTGGCTAAATTCTTTTTTTGCTTTTTCAAGGTTATAATCCAACACCCAATAATCCATATTGAGGTTACCTTTCTCACCTTTATATACGTCTCCAAAGTGAACATACTTTCCTATGTATGGAACGATATCGTAGTTGTTGATAGACGATTTAACCTTCCAGGTATATTGAGTTGTATTATTGTCTACTGTATCTATAGATTGTAACCGGCCATTGCTAACACCTACTAAATTAGTAGGAACAATAAGGTTTACAACTGCTCCTGAATCGGGCTCATCGCTTTGTATATCCTTACACGGGAACCAGGAGCTTGCTCCAAGATCCTGAGAAGCGCTGCTCATCCAGGGATTATTGTTTGTATCTTTTGTCCATACTACACCACCATCCCAGGGAGGGTTAACGGCCTGGTGAGGTTTACCGTGATAATAAATAGTGATAAAAAATAAAAGCCCCGAACTATCTGATAAGGAAATGGAATTTCTGGGAATACATAGAAAATAAGTATTGCCTTTTCTTGAAGAATCGGGATAAAGCATATTACCACTTACTCCATAGCTTTCACCCGGTATTTCAGAAACCCAGGTCAAAGTAAAACTATCAATTGTCAAAGGTTCCTGTAAATCGATTTGCATCAAACTGTCTATCCTGAGAACTTTGAATTTGATCGCAGCATATCCTTCAATTGTCTTATTGCTAAAATCCGGTTTTATCGTAAGGTTATATTGTAAAACATCCCACCAGCTTCTGTGTGGCCCGTTGCTTCCCCGCAAAGTATCGGCATGTGTAAAAGGTTGAGAAAACCCTAGATAAGAAATAAAAAATAAGGAACAAAAAATAAGAAAGCGGCGTACAAATTTCATTTGTTAAATTTAGTTTTTTATTACACACGAGTGAAACAAAAAATAAAAAAGTAAAATACGCCTTCTGTCTATTCAATTAGTTTTTATTATAAAAAATAATGTTAAGAAATAAATTTTTTGGATCAATTGTAAAAATTCCTGCACAAAACAGGTACAAAACTTTTGTGTTTCTTATTCCTTATTTCTTATTTCTTATTTGTTTTGCATCCTGTGCTTCGCACGATCATCCCGATAAAAAAATATTTCACTATAATGAAAGCAGTGGCATCGCATCACTAGATCCTGCCTTTGCAAAAAACCAATCTGTGATGTGGGTGGTGCATCAATTGTATAATACATTGATTGAAGTTGATAGCACGATGAAACTTTCACCTTCTTTAGCAAAAAGCTGGGATATTGCTCCCGATAATGTAACGTTCACTTTTCATTTACGCACCGATGTTTTTTTTCATGACGATGCCGCTTTTGCAAATGGCAAAGGCAGAAAATTAACTGCTGCGGATGTTGTCTATAGTTTTGAAAGGCTAATGGATAAAAATACTGCCAGTCCGGGTGCATGGATATTTAATGACCGTATCAATTCAATAAGCGGTTTTACCGCTATCAATGATTCTACTTTTCAATTAAAATTGATCCGTCCTTTTCAACCGATCCTTGGTATTTTAAGTATGCAGTATTGTTCTGTAATACCTAAAGAAGCCGTAGATAAATACGGAAACGATTTTCGCAGTCATCCTGTTGGCACAGGGCCTTTTCAGTTTGTGGATTGGGAAGAAGGACAGGCTTTGATCTTAAAAAAGAATGATCATTATTTTGAAAAAGACGATAATGGCGATCAATTGCCCTACTTGGATGGAATAAAAATTTCCTTTTATGACAGCAAGGCAACAGAGTTCTTGGAATTTCAGCAAGACAGATTGGATTTTATCAATGATATCGATCCATCTTTTAAAGACGAAGTCTTGACCAAAACAGGCCATTTAAAAAAAGAGTGGGAGGGAAAACTTATTTTAAACATACATCCTTATTTAAACACAGAGTTCCTAGGAATTTTAGTTGATCCGCAAAATGAATTGGTTAAAAATTCGCCATTGCATTTTCAAAAGATCCGGCAGGCAATTAATTGTGGTTTTGATAAAAGAAAAATGATGTTATACCTGCGCAATTCGATTGGCACACCTGCAGAGAATGGTTTTGTACCAATGGGACTTCCGTCTTTTGATAATTCGGTTACGGGTTACCGGTATGACGTGGGGAAAGCAAAACAATTATTAACAGAAGCGGGTTATCCTAACGGCAAAGGATTGCCAACGATAAAATTACTGACCGTTCCGATATACGCCGATCTGGCAAGTTATATTGCCAATGAGCTACAGCAAATAGGTATCAATATTGAAGTGGAGACAGTTCAAAAAAGTTTATTGCTTGAACAAACGGCCAGATCAAAAGCAATGTTCTACAGCGGTAGCTGGATAGCGGATTATCCTGATGCAGAAAATTATCTAAGTGTTTTTTATGGTAAAAACCCCGCTCCGCCTAATTATACCAGGTACAATAATCCTGCTTTTGATAAATTATATGAAAAAGCCATTGTCGAAAAAGATGATTCTGCACGGTATAAATTATACCGGCAAATGGATCAGTTAATAATGAATGACGCCCCCATAGTGCCTCTCTGGTACGATATGGCCATACACCTTGTGCATAATAATATTGAAGGATTTGAAGCGAATAGTCTGAATTTATTGGAACTGCGGAGAGTTAAGAAGGAAAGCCAAACCCCACCAAACCTCCCCTGAAGGGGAGGCTTTAGAGAGTATAAAAATATAAAGAACATTAAATTATCTAGATTTCAAAAGCCCCCTTTTAGGGGGATGATTTAGGGGGCCTTCTTTTTAAGTTTCGCCTTAAATACTTTCTCGAATTTTTCCACTTTTGGCCTCACTACAAACTGGCAATAAGGCTGTTCTCCATTGTTTAAATAATAATCCTGGTGATAGCCTTCTGCAGGATAAAATTTCACAAATGGCTCTAAGGTAGTTACAATAGGATTCTTCCATGAACCACTTTTGTTTAGTTCTTTTATGTATTTTTCGGTGATCGCTTTTTGCTCCTGGTTGTGGTAAAAAACAACACTTCTATATTGAGTGCCTACATCATTGCCCTGCCTGTTAAGTGTTGTAGGATCGTGGGTTTGCCAGAATACTTCGAGTAATTCATCAAAGCTGATGATCGAAGGATCGTAAACGATATTCAAACACTCTGCGTGGCCGGTAGTGCCGGTGCAAACTTCTTTATAGGTTGGGTCCACAACATGTCCGCCGCTGTAGCCGCTTGTTACTTTTACAACGCCATTCAATTCCTGAAAAATAGCTTCCGTGCACCAGAAGCAGCCGGTGCCAAATGTTGCTACTAAGGTGTGGGGATGTGCTGAGTCAGTGTTATTATCCATAGCCTTTGATTTTGTATTATTGGTTTGTTGCGCAAATGTCGACAAACCAAATAAAATTGTTACCGTTAAAAGTAGTGATTTGATCATTCTTTTTTTTATCAAATACGAAAATGAAATACCTGCAGATTAAGTAATTGCTGTTCCTAACTAAATTTTAACAATGCTACGCCTGCTACACAAATTTACTGCGTAAAGGTTCTCATTCCAATTCATATTACCTTTGTGGCAAATAAAAGAAGAATTGGGTACAGATGATTAGGTTTTTTCCGGAATCGACATTAACGCAGCTAGAATACGAAAAGGTAAAAGCCTTATTGGCAGCCTATTGCCGCACAGAATTTGCCCGGCATAAAGCTGACAATTTGCGCATCCATACCAAAAAAGAATTTATTGAGACAGCGTTACAACAGAGCCACGAATTTAAATTATTGATGCAGCAAGCTCAATATTTTCCGAATGATTTTATCCTGAATTTGCACAAAGAGTTAAAGCTGATCGGCATTCCGGGAGCTGTTTTAAGCGGTGAGCAATTTTTACATATAAGAAAGCTTGCCAATAATACCGGAGATATATTCCGTTGGTTTGATAATGAGCGCAGAGTAGCTTATCCTGCATTAGCAAAAGTGGTAGAAGATACCTACTACGAAAAAATGATTATAGAGCTGATAGATGATGTATTGGATGAGACAGGTAATGTAAAAGATAGTGCCAGCGAAGACCTGGGCAATATCAGGATGAGCCTGTATAGAAAAAGAAACGAACTGCGAAGGGTTTTTGACCGTATTGTAAGTAAATTAAATAAGCAGGGGTATTTAGCTGATATTGAAGAAAGCTTCATGAATGGCAGAAGAGTATTGGCCGTTTTTGCAGAGCAAAAAAGAATGATAAAAGGAATTTTGCATGGCGAAAGCGATAGCCGTAAAACAACTTTTATTGAACCCGAAGAAACCACGGGATTAAACAATGATATTTTTTCTTTAGAGAATGATGAACGTAAAGAAGTGTACAGGATACTGCGCACCCTAACACAAAAACTAAGCGTGTATGCCTCGCTTTTAAAAACCTATCATGATATTGCGGGTGAATTTGATTTTATAAGAGCTAAAGCAAAGCTCGCGATAGATGTTGGCGGCAACTATCCGCAATTGTATGATACCGCACACGTTAATTTGATACAGGCGTACCATCCCTTATTATTATTGTACAATCAAAGTAATAATAAACCTACCATTCCTGTCGATATTAATTTGAATGATAAGAACAGGATATTGGTTATCAGCGGACCTAATGCCGGAGGTAAAACAGTAACACTTAAAACCGTAGGCCTGTTACAATTGATGTTGCAGAGTGGTTTGTTGGTACCTGTTCATCCAAATAGCGAAATGGGCATCTTTAAACAGATCATGATCCATATTGGCGATACACAAAGTCTGGAGTTTGAATTAAGCACGTATTCCTCTCACTTAAAAAATATGAAACATTTTATGGAGAACGCCAATGGTAAAACATTGTTTTTCATTGATGAATTGGGGAGCGGAAGTGATCCTAATTTAGGCGGTGCATTTGCAGAAGTAATTATGGAGGAGCTGGCACACAAACACGCTTTCGGTATTGTAACAACGCATTACCTTAATTTAAAAGTAATGGCAAATAAAGTACCGGGTATTATCAATGGTGCTATGCAGTTTGATGAAAATAATTTACTGCCGCTTTACAAGCTGATCATCGGAAAGCCTGGTAGTTCTTATACTTTCTCTATTGCAGAAAGAATAGGTTTAGAAAAAAGGCTGATAGAAAAAGCAAGGAAATTAGTAGATGAAGATCATTTTAGCTTAGATAAATTGCTGAACCGCACCGAACAGGATTTACAAATAATAGACAGGGATAAAACGGAGTTGCAAAAACTCATCAAAGAAAACGAACGGCTGAAAAAAGAAATGCAGCAGGTATTGCACAAAGAAAAACATTTGCAGGAAATAGAAAGACTGCGCCACCAAAATAAAATATCCGAGGAAAAATTATCTTATTTAAAAGATATGGAACGCCGTTTAAAATCAATGGTGATCGAATGGCGCAAGGCAGAGGATAAAGGCAAAGTGGTACAAATGATCCATGCTTTATTGTTTAACCAGAAAGAGAAATTTGTTGTGAACAAACAGCAAAAGAAACTGGACGAAAAATTTAAAGAAGTAGGAGGAGAGATCGTTGTTGGGGCTAAAGTAAAGATGAAACAGAACCGCCAGGTGGCTATAGTAAAAGAGATCAGGGGTAAAAAAGCGGTAGTGCAATTAGGCTTAATGCCGATGACGGTTGAATTATCTGATCTGGTAGCGGTGATTGAAAAAACAACAGAAGCATAATGCCTATGAAGATCCATGATAAATTACCCAATGCTGGCACAACGATCTTTACAACCATGACCTTGCTGGCAAACGAATATAAAGCCATTAATCTCGGACAAGGTTTTCCGGATTACCCAATGAATGCTGCATTGATAGAATTGGTTAACAAAGCCATGAAAAGCGGGCATAATCAATATGCACAAATGAACGGATTGCCTCTATTACGTGAACGCATAGCCGAAAAGATACAATATCTCTATTCAAAAAATATCAATCCTGAAACTGAAATTACTATAACACCCGGAGGTACTTATGCGATATACACCGCACTAACAACAGTACTGCAACCGGGCGACGAAGTGATCGTTTTTGAACCTGCTTATGATAGCTATATTCCAACAATCGAATTAAATGGAGCAGTGCCCGTTTTAATTCCGCTTCATTATCCTGATTATGCCATCGATTGGAATTTGGTAAAAGAAAAAATAACACCCAAAACAAAAATGATCATGCTGAACACACCACATAACCCAACAGGCGCGGTGTTGAGTAAAAATGATATAGAGCAGTTACGTGCTATTGTAAAAGGTACCAATATCTTTATTTTAAGCGATGAGGTGTACGAGCATTTGATATTCGATGGAAAGAAACATGAAAGTATTTTGCGTTATCCTGATCTGTATGAAAGAAGTTTTGTTTGTTTTTCATTCGGAAAAGTATATGATTGCACGGGTTGGAAAATGGGGTACTGCGTTGCGCCACCTGAATTGACGAAAGCATTTCGAAAGATCCATCAGTTCAATGCATTCAGTTGTAACACGCCTGTACAATATGCGCTGGCAGACTTCATCCAACAAAAAGAAAATTATTTGCAGCTCGGTGGCCTTGTTCAGCAAAAAAGAGATCTTTTTAAAGGCCTGATGCAACAAACAAAATTCAAACCTTTACCATCTTACGGAAGTTATTTCCAACTCTATAGTTACGAAGATATCACCGAAGAAACGGAAATGGATTTTGCTATCCGTTTGATCAAATGGTATGGTGTAGCAACCATTCCCGTTAGTGCATTTTATAAAAATGGCAAAGAAAATAAAGTGTTGCGATTCTGTTTCTCTAAAACAAACGATACATTAACCGCAGCAGCAGATAGGTTGATAAAGGTATAAATCAGACAATTTTCCTATTTTTGAGCAAACCACAACCAATTAGTCTTAATCAATAAATGAGAATAAGAAAATTTTTCCTTTCAGCTGCTCCATACTTAATCATTGTTTTTCTTTGTTTTGCATCGCGATTGCCACAGCTTTTAAGTCCGCACCTAATAATGGATGAGGATGAATGCGTAGTAGGCCTAATGGCCAAACATTTAATGGAAGGTAGCCATGTTGCGGTATTTTTTTACGGCCAGTCATACGGTTTCACATTAGTCGAATCAGGCATAATAGCTATCTTTTCATTTTTTAATGGATTGAACGACCACAGCGTAAAGCTTGCAATGCTCACACTTTGGACGCTCGGTATCATTTTCTTTTATAAGACCTGCAAAGAGATCATCTTCACCAATAATAAATTAGCTGCCTGGTTAATAACGCTGATGTTTATCTTTCTGCCGGCATGGGCAGTCTGGTCAATGAAAGCGAGGGGAGGCTATCTTACCGCATTTCCACTTAGCGCTATATTGCTTTGGTATCTGTTGAGCGATTACAAAAAATCATTTCTAGGGTATAGCCTTACAGGAATTTTGTTAGCGGTCATCGCATACAGCCAGCCACTTTGGTTACCGGGATTATTGCCTTTTTTATTTTACTGTTGGTACCACGAAGGCCATAAATTATATTCTTTCAAAGCCTTTACTATCGGCAATCTTTCTACTATCGGCATATTTACTTTATTACAACGGCATACTGCTAACTATTGGAGTCCTAAAGTCTTCGATATTCACATGCCCGGCATATTTGACCTGCCGTCTTTATTATACGATCATTTAAATGCCTATTATTATTTGACGGATGTATATGCATCGCCGATTATAGTAAAAATATATTCGGGCGTATTTATTATTTTGATCATCTCGATCTTGATCATTGCTGTTCGTTTCGTTTTTACAGATTTTATGAATAATTTTTTATTCATCTGTGCGGCAACCTCGGTAGCTTTTACTTTAGGGTATTGCTTGTTTTTAAATGATCATGCACCACGGTATCTTTTGCCATTAACTGGCTTTACGCTGATAGCGCTTGCCATCTTACTCAATACAATCAATAAGCAGCAATTGATCAAAGCTATCATCATTCCTTTTATAGTAGTAGGCGCTTTTGGAATGATCACGTTTAAAGATTTTGTTTTTAATCTTACTACTGAAAAACAATTGATGTCTTGCATTACCTGGTTAAATAAGGAACACATAAAATATGTATTTGCAGACGATGTACCAACACAATGGCAGCTCATATTTTACTCGCAGGAAACCGTGATTTGTCGTGGTGATGATTTAAAGGACCGTGTGCCAAGGTATATTGACGAAGTAAACGCAGCCTACAGGCAAGATCCCGGTAAAACAGCCGTTGTTGATCCTACTAATGATCTGTTCGATATGGAACCCGACAATCTTTTGATGGTAGATAAATATTATATAGTGGTAAACCCCGATACTGAATTATTGAAGGGGATGGAATTTAAGCTGCAATAAATAAATACATTTTCCCCCTTTTCATTCGTGATATGACTGATAATTACCCTTGCTATCGCAAGAAAAACCAGCATAAGAAAATAAAAGATCAATAAGAATTTTTTTTTAAACTCTCCGAAACGTATTTTCGCGCCGGAGAGTTGGCAGAGCGGTCGATTGCGGCAGTCTTGAAAACTGTTGACTGTAACAGGTCCTGGGGTTCGAATCCCTAACTCTCCGCTAAGAGCCTTGATTTTCAAGGCTTTTTTTGTGCCCTTTCTTTCCTGTTATTTTGAAGAGTTTGCTTTGAGCGATAAGATTAATGTTCTTTTTGTGGGTTTACCGCTACATTTGATAGAGAAAAAATTAAACTTTACGAAATGAAATTCATCGCATCACGACTATCCAAAGACAATAAACTATTTCCTTCGGAAATATACCTTGAATCCACAGGCATTACAATAAAAATTCCCGGATTATTTAGTGGGGAGACAAAACATTTTGACTACAATCATATTGCATCCGTAGAGATAGATACGCCGCTGATCGGGTTTTCAGCGATAACAATTTTTGCAGGAGGAACTAAAATGTCTGCAAATGGGTTCACAAAAGCTGAAGTAAAGCAGATCAAGGAAGGAATTGAAGCAGGAAAATTGGTATCAGGTAAAGCCGTGTCGGGTGGTGGCGGACAAACAAGCATAGGCGATGAAATAAAGAAATTAAAGGAGCTGCTGGAAAGTGGAATACTTACGCAGCAGGAATTCGACGCACAAAAAGTAAAACTCTTGAATAGTTGATCCACTTTGCTTTAATAGCCAAGATCGAGTAAATAATTAGAATCGGGGAATTAAAACCCCGTGTATGGGGTTTTAATTCCCCGATATTGGGGAATTAAAACCATTATTTCCTATAAAAAAATAAGGCATACTCTTTGATTTCTAATGACAGACTCAGTGTTAGAGTTAGTTAGGGATTATTATAAAGATTTACCGAGCCGTAGTTTCCACTATGGCTCCTTTATTTTAACTACGTTAAGAAGATGATTTTTAAAAAGTTGCGGTGTGCTTAACTTCCGACCATAAATGCCTGACCAAGCCATCAGCCAAACCGATCTTAGGTACAAAGATCTCCTCGGCATTTGACCAACGCATTGAGTTGATATAGATCTGTAAGGCGGGTAAAATAACATCCGCTCTGTCTTCCCTTAAATTATAGGTGTTGATGCGTTGTTCCAATGTCACACTGCTTAATTCCTTGTAATAATCTCTTAATAATTCAAGTGAAAGCGGTTTGCCATCTTTCTTTTTGCTTAAAGAAAATACCTTATTAATATTACCGCCACTACCGATTGCTATTACTTTTTTCGGTCCCTTCGTTAGCGCACGTATGGTATCTTTCATGTCATCCCATTCTTTTTGCTGTACAAGATCCTTGAGCAAACGAATGGTGCCGATATTAAATGATTTTTTGAAAGAAAGGATACCGTTGCTGAAAAAGGAAAGCTCTGTACTACCACCACCTACGTCAATGTACAGGTAACTGAAATTTTTATCAAGAGATTCTGCAATATGGGTTTCGTAAACAAGGCTCGCTTCGTAATCACCGCTGATCACTTCAATTTGTATATCTGTTTCCAATCTTATTTTTCTGATAATATCTGCAGAATTTTTTGCATCTCTCATTGCACTGGTGGCACATGCTTTTAAATGGGTAACGCCGTAGGCATTTAAGAGATGCTTATACGCCTTCATTGTCTGAATGAACATGCCTGTTCTTTCTTTAGATATGCTACCCGATTCAAATACATCAAATCCTAAACGAAGTGGTACACGCAGCAGGTTTAATTTATTAAATTGTACAACCCCCTTACTATCTTTCGAAACTTCGGTGATCAAAAGTCTTGCAGCGTTGCTGCCTATATCTATTGCGGCTAATCTCAATACAATCTAATTTGCGCAAAAATAACTGAGAGTAGTCATCTTGCTCTTTTTAAATATCCTCTTATGTGGATAATTTGCGAAAAAGATAATTATAGATCTCTACCTGGGAACGCACCTTTTTCTTGTTGCGGGGATTTATATATTGATTGCTGAGGTTATTGTCCAATATCCTTGCTTTTACATTGTCCGACAATTGTATCTGCAAAATATCTTTGATCTCCTGTTGAATTTCTTTCCCATAAATCGGACAAGCTGCTTCAATACGGTGATCAAGGTTGCGCACCATCCAATCGGCAGAGGAAATAAATATTTTCTCTTTGCCGCCATTGCAAAATATCATTACTCTTGCGTGCTCCAGATATTCATCAATGATACTAATAGCCTGTATGTTTTTCTTGAATTTTTTATTTTCAGTCATCACGCAGCTGATACCACGTATCACCATTTTAATTTCAACTCCTGCTTTAGCGGCTTCGTATAATTTATCGATCAGTACTTCATCACTTATTGAATTAAGTTTTACTATGATCGATGAAAGCTGTCCCTCTTTGGCAGCCTTTATTTCTTTCATTATTAAAGCTGATATGGTGCTACGCATACTAACCGGACTAACCAATAATGTTTTGCATTCGTCCAATACATGCATTCTTGTTTTGGGCTGCTCCAGATAATGGAAAATGCGGTGTACATCTTCCATTATGTTTTTGTTGGCCGTCAATAAACTATGATCACTGTATAGCTTAGCTGTTTTTTCATTGATATTCCCGGTGCTTACAAATCCGTAATGTACAAAACGGGTCTTCACCTTCTTTTTTATAAGGCATAATTTGGAATGAACTTTCATGTCAGGCACACCCAGCAATACATGTACGCCAGCTTCTTCCAGTTCTTTTTTCCATTCAATATTGGCTTCTTCATCAAACCTTGCCCTTAGTTCTAATACTGCAGTAACATGCTTGCCATTGCGTACCGCATTGGTTAATGCATTGATTATTTTAGAACGGCTTGCCAACCGATAACAGGTAATTTTTATACTCACTACATCAGGATCGATCGCTGCTTCCCGCACAAGATCTATCACGCTGTCAAAAGAATGATAGGGTAGGTTCAGCAACACATCTCTTTTTAGAATTACATCTGTAACACTCGTCACATTTTTTAATGCAGGATGTACAAACGGCTTTTTACGGGTACTCTTTTTTTCAAAGACAGCTTCCGGAAAACTCATGAAGTCTTTAAAATTATGTATCCTTCCACCGGGTATTAAATTGTCTTTTTGTGATAAGCCCAATCTTTTTACCAAATAGGCTAATAAAGAAGCATCGATCTCTCTGTCATATACCAAACGTACCGGCTTGCCTTTCTTGCGATTGGTAATTCCTTTTTCAATTTTTTGAATGAGCGAGGTAGACACATCACTGTCAATATCAATTTCTGCATCCCTGGTCACTTTGATGATGTGTGCGGAGAATTCATCGTAACCAAAGAAAGAGAATATTTGCGGCAGGCAATACCTGATAATATCTTCCAGTAAAATAATATGTTTCTCATCTTTTACCGCAGGTAAAATAATGAAGCGTGGTAAGCGCCTTGCAGGTACAGAGACCAATGCAAATCTATTAGGGATACTTTTATCTTTTCTGGAAAGCGTACAAGCTAAATAAATGGATTTATCGCTCAGGGCAGGGAAGGCCTGAATACTTTCGATCATTAAGGGAACAATATTTCCACGCACTTCATCATCAAAATAATCGACAATAAATTTTTGTTGTGCTTTATTTAATTGAAGGTCGTTGACAAGAAATATCTTTTCTTTCTTAAGTTCCTTCAATATTTCATTCCAAATAGTATCAAACTCTTTTTGTTGCTCAATTAATTTGCCTTGTATTTCAGTTAATATTTTTCCCGGTGATGCTTCAAGGTGCATATTGCCCTTGCCGCCTACTTCTATCATACGCTTGAGCGTAGCTACCCTTACACGAAAGAATTCATCGAGGTTGTTAGAAAAAATACCGAGAAACTTAATGCGCTCTATTAGTGGAACTGTCTCGTCAGCCGCTTCTTGTAATACCCTGCTATTGAAGGAGAGCCAGCTGATATCCCTGGCAATTGTTTTGCGTTTTTGCATTGGCTTTAAAAAAATATAATTGCTGCAATTTGCAGCAATTAAAAGTATACCAATATTAATTTATAGTTAATATCTATTTTATTGTTGATCGGAAGTGATCGCCAGCAAAATAAATGAACCTAACCAATGGCTGTCGTCTTCAGAACCTTCCATTAGCAAAGGAAGTGTTTGCTTCACTAAATCGTGACTGGCATCTTTTACTTTTTGATAGCCGGGCGCATCTTTATTTATTTGCTGTAATATCAGATTCAGGCAATAGGCCTTGGTTAAATTATATCCTTTAAGATGAGAATTTGTTTTGCTATCCTGCGCCTGAAATGCTTCTGCCGGTAGTAACTGAAAAAGGCCGGGAAGGAAATTATGTAACCAGCTGCCATACTCTCCTTTATCCATTACGCGGCTCATGATAGCGGCTTCTAAAAAATTAGCGGATAAAAAGTCCTGATCAGACGGTTCAAACAGAACAGGTGCATTTCTATCGTTGCTGTAAAATTGCTGGGCCTTATATTGGATGATCTTTATCAGATTATCATCTTTCATTTCCTGGGCATAATATAGACCGTTCAATAATGCAAAAGCGGTATTTTCATGATGTCCGTATCTGTCGGGCAAAACGCTTTGGTAAGTAATATTGAAATAAAGATTACCGATCAGGTTGGTAAGCGGTAATAATCTTTGGTACCATATCTGCGCCTGTGGATCATCCCATGAATGCAGTTCAGCTGCTAATCTTAACAACCAGCTTTGTCCGTAGGGGTATTCAAATCCTGAGTTATAATCTTTCGAAAAGAAACGGATCTCTCCATTTATATTGGCAGTATCAAGCGTTCTATCGATCATGCTTCTGAACTGTTTTGCTTCAGGCAAGTCGGGATACATTTTCATCAGCTTCACCATTGTCCAATGGCTGTGTACTGCTGAGTGCCAGTCAAAATATCCGTAAAATGCCGGGTTACTTTCTTTGGGCCTTTTTACGTCATCGAGGCTGTTGAACCATAATATGGCGCCACTTGGAAATTCTTTTTGATAATTTTCAAGGTTCCACTTGGCAATGAAAGAAGCGCCCTTTAAAGTTAAAGTGATCTTATCGTTCGCATCTATTGAATATAGATCTTCGGGTTTCGATGAACTGCTTTCAGTCTTTGATTTTGAAGTGATTTTTTTTGATTGGCACATTACAGTTGATATAGTAAAGCAACTGATAAGCAAAAGGGTTAAGATCTTATTCATTTTGATATTAGGGATTTAACGTTTTGGGTTTTTACAAAACGATTATTATATATAACTTGCGATTGCAATAAATGATTTTTTTTCGATATGACCAAAGATAACCGCATAAACGTACTAAATATAGGACTAATGTTATTTAGCTGCGTAGCAGCATTCATTATGCCGTTTGAAGTGTTCCTGTTTGCTTATGCTGTGATGGGCCCCTTGCATTATCTTACCGAAATAAGCTGGTTGCATGATAGAAAATATTTTGCGAAAGGCAAGTATGATTATGTTGTGTTACTGGTTATCGGCGTATTGATCACATTGCAGGCGTTGGCGTATCAAACACATTATGTCGATTACCTGATAAAAGAATATGACTGGGATGCAGATTCAATACCCTTTATCTTCAAAAATGATTTTTACAATAAAATAATGTTTGTTGCTTTTTTTGGAGCGATACTAATGGCGTTTGTAGAAAATGTATTCTTTAAAGTTTTCGGGTTGCTATTTATTTTGATAATTGCCAACTACATTTTTTTACCGAATAGCGAAGACAACCTTACTTTCTTTTTAGCGGCTTTATTACCAACCTTGGTGCATGTATATATATTTACAGGTTTTTTTATTTTATATGGCGCTTTAAAAAGCAGGAGCCAATCAGGCTTGCTTTCTTTTTTCGTATTCGTGTGTTGCCCTTTGTTATTGTTTTATTTATTCAGGGATGAAAGTTTTGTACATATTACCAATTATGGTAAGGATGCTTATGTCGGGAAAGGAGAGGGGTTTGCCGGACTGAATAAAGATATCCTTGGCAAATTTTTTCATGTCGATTTTCCTGCTGAAAAAGATGGTAGTGAATTTGGTGCAAACACGTCAAACATTTTATTCAATTCCAAGCTTGGAATATTATTGATGCGTTTTATTGCCTTTGCCTATACGTATCATTACCTGAACTGGTTCAGTAAAACGGAAGTCATCCGTTGGCACAAAGTTCCCAAAGCTCGTTTTGTTGTCGTGATCGTACTATGGGTTGCATCTTTAGCTATTTATGCTATTGATTACGCGAAAGGTTTAGAATGGTTATTCTTTTTAAGCTTCTGTCATGTATTGCTTGAGTTTCCACTTAATTATACATCCGTGGCGGGTATTTTCAGGGAGTTGGGGCATATCTCTAAGAATGGATTTAAAGCTGGCGTTGCTCCGGCGAAGTAATTAAGTGCTATAAAAACACAGCTCAAAAAGAAATCATCAGTAAGTGATATGATCTTTATGATTTTTGGGTTCTGATTGTATCTTTATTCTTGTAAAATAATACAGCAAGACTTACTGTTCCTAACATAATAATAATAAATGTGGTAGCTCCCCACATTAACCAGCCAAAGGCTTCACCGACACTTCCTTCGATCTTGTATAATTGCAGCACTAAAAATATTGCTGTTGGAAATGTGCCTATTCCTCCGGGAGTAACGATCATTGCTAACGTTGCGAGTGTTAATACAGTGCAGGCTGCACCTATTCCTAAATGAGCAACTTCTTTGATGGAATAGAAAGCAACATATATCTGTAAAATATACATGCTCCATATAAATACGGTATGAAACAAAAAAGCCTTTTTCTTTTTTAAATTTTTGATCGTAGCAATTCCTTCCGATAAGCCATTTAAGAAATTTCTTAGGTCCGATACGATCTTGCTATGTGCATACTTTTTAAAGACCAGCTTAAACAAGACAATGATAATGATAAGTATCGTGCCATAGAGTATAGCTTTTACCCAAACAGGTGTACCTGTTTGATTGCTGAACATTTCGTTGAGGTATTTAGCAACAAATCCCCCAACTAATTTATACTGTACCGCAACTGTTAATAAAATAAAACTGAGGTAACAAAAAATATCAAAGACTCTTTCCGCTACGATGGTTCCTATTAATTTTTGCGCTGGTATCTTTTCGTATTTCCCTAGCAGCGTACATTTTATAATTTCTCCTAAACGCGGAACAAAAGAATTGATAAGGTATCCTACCATCAATGCGCCAAATACATTTACCAGTGAAGTTTTATATCCTAACGGTTCGCACAGTAATTGCCAGCGCATAGAACGACTTATATAACTGGCCGTAGCTAAAAGAGTAACAGGAAGTAGTATCCAATAATTTGCTGTGGATATAGCAAAGCGAAATTGTTTTAATTCAATTGGGGTCATCGAATGAAATTGCCACCAAACAAGCAATATGCCTCCTCCTAAAAAAATAATGTATTGAAGTATAGAACTTAGTTGTTTTGTCATAATAGTAAGCAGTACAAATTACTGATTTACAAGTTACCAATCTTAAAAAACAAATATCAACTATTTTAATTTGCATTTATTAAAACGTTATCAATTAATCGTACTGTATTTAAAAAAGCCGCAGCCAAAATAACTAAAGATTCAGTGCCATTCCAATTATCTACCAGGGTTAGCGTTATCGCGTCAGCGATCTCGATGTAATCAACTTTAAAATTTTTCGCCGTTAAATATGCTGCAGCTGTTTGTTTCAGTTTTTGGAGGTCACCCGGTTTTATTTCTTTTTGGATAAGACTGAGCGCTTCATAAATACTAAGGGCATTTTTTCTTTCATCTTCGGTCAGTCTCATATTTCTGCTACTCATTGCCAATCCGCTTGCTTCACGTTGTGTAGCATAAATTATCAGTTGGGTAGGGGCACTGATCAATTCGATCAATTTTTTTATAACCATGCATTGTTGATAATCTTTTTGTCCCAGAAACAGTGTACCAGGCCGTACAATATCCAGTAAACGATGCACCACCTGGCAAACTCCCTGGAAATGCCCCGGACGAAACTTGCCTTCCAAAATGGTTTCTAAAAAGCCAAGTTCGTAGTGGATCGTTTTGGCGCCTGAAGGATACATTTCATCTATCGAAGGAAGAAAAACAATATCGCATCCTTCCTTCTCCAACAAATAGATATCATTTTCTAAAGTTTTTGGATAGTGTATAAAATCATTCGGATCGTTGAATTGAGTGGGATTAACGAATATGCTGCAAATAGTAAGGTCATTTTGTTGTTTACAGGCATTAATTAAAGAAATATGCCCATTATGCAGCGCACCCATTGTAGGGACAAAACCTGTTTTTAACCCTTTTTGTCGCTGAACTGTAAGGAAATCACTTAGTTCTCCTGCCTTCTTAAATAGTATCATTTTTTATTTAATATGTAGCAAATGCAGTTGTATTCTCATTTTCATGAAAAAATGCCTATTTTTGCACTCCTTTAAAAGTACCAAACATAATATAATTAACCAAGCACAATGTCAACAAAAAAAAGAATCTTATTTATAGCGAATGAAATGTCACCGTATTTAGAGTTGACAGAATTTGCAGAGATCATTAATAAGCTGGCAGTAAAGGCAAATGATACCGGGATGGAAGTTAGGTGTATCATGCCACGTTTTGGTGTTATCAATGAAAGAAGGCATCGTTTACATGAAGTAGTAAGGTTATCAGGAATAAATGTAACGGTTGGCGGCGATGATTACCCATTGGTAATTAAAGTGGCTTCTCTTCCTAATGCAAGATTACAGGTTTACTTTTTAGATAATGAAGATTTTTTTAAAAGAAAGACCATTTTTCATGATGAAAAAGAAAAATGGTACGATGATAATGGCTTAAGGACAGTATTATTTTGTAAAGGCGCATTGGAAACAGTGAAAAAATTTGGCTGGCCTCCTGATATTATTCATTGCAGTGGCTGGATGACTGGTTTAATACCTATGTTCATTAAAGCTGCGTATAAAAAAGAACCTGTTTTCAATCATTGTAAAGTTGTATACACGATCGGGCAGACAACCTTTAAAGAAAAGCTTGGCGCTGATTTTTTAAAATTAGCTGCAATCAATGATAATGTTACTAAAAAAGAATTAGAGTTCTTTAAGGATAATAATAACGTTGGTATGTTCAGAGGCGGGGCTTCTTTTGCAGACGCTGTTACTTTTGGCGCTGAAAAGGTAGATAAAAAATTAGTAGAAGAATTCAGTAAGATAAAAGGCAAAAAAACATTGCCATTTAATCCTGAAAGTGATTTGACGGATTATTTGCAATTGTATACAGATCTGGCTAAATAATTTATAGAGTGATATGTAAAACCTCGCAAATTTTGCGAGGTTTTTTTATTTTATAAAAGTCCATAGGACTTAAATATTTATATAACTACAATTAGGGGGATTTCATTTATTAATTAAGCAACAGTTTGTAATGTCGAATGTTGATTGTGCTGTTCTCTTATCAGTTTTACATATGCTTTATTCTCTTTAAGCATTGTCATTCCTTCTGAAAATGTCATGTAGGGAGTGCCGTTTTTTGCATGATTGATACGACTTATTTTGCAAAGAATATTTAAGTGCCTGATAACTTCCTTCCAGGCAAAAAATATAGAGTGGCCTGGATCGTATATATGTGTTGGTTCGCTTCCTGCACCATTTAATTCTATTATTGAAAATTTTTCGCCTCTTTCCAATTCTTTCCAGGTGTTATACCGGACATCCATTCTGCCAAAATAAAAACCATTTATCTGCCGACAAAATTTATCGATCGATGTTTCTAATTCATCGGTGATCAAATGACTGATATCAATAAATTTTGCACCGCGTGCATGATTACCGTATGGTACCAATATTTGTATTTCACCTTCTACTAAAACTTTCTGCATCAGGTTTGGATTGGCACTCTGTAAATAGGGTAGTTGTAAAATAAATCTGGTGTCTTTTTGAAGCAGCTCTTTTATCGTAGCAGTGCCATTGCCAGTCACACTTAAAAATTCTTTTTCAACAATGCCTGATATATGTCCTTTTGTCTCGCCAGGATAACGGTAATAAAAAATACCTACTTCATTTTCATATGGTACAAATTCCTGGATCAAAAAATCAACCAATGCTGCATTGGCATAAGCAATAACATCTGTTTCGGTCTCTAATTTTTTTACTGCTAATCCCTGCATACCTATATTGGGTTTGCCGATCAAGGGATAAACAAAACCATTTTCTTTTATTGTTGATAGGATATTATGCGTGCTATCTTTTTTAAACAATAGTGTATTGGGATAAGATCCTTTCGGTAAAATATCATAAATATCTTTTTTAGGTTCCATCAAGAAACCTCCATTTTTGATGGATGGATTAGCGGCATTGAAATAGAAAAGTGATCGGCTTCTTATAAATAACCAGATCCAATAAATATAAACAGGAATGTACACAAGATTAAAGGGCCAGTACTCCCAGTTGAATAATTTAATAAAAAAACGCTGGTATGCTATTTTTTGTAACCAGTTTGTTGTCATAATTTTTAAAGTGATGCAACTGATTGCGATCCGGCAAACGGGAACTGAGTGATATGTGTTGTATTGTTTTTCAGGTCGATGTATTTCATTTTTCCGGACTGATCATTTAATTCAATACTTGTAATACTTACTGTAAATAATTTATTGTTCCTGTTCATCATAAGGTCATTGGTAGCGTCTCCGTCTCCGGTAAATTGATGAAAGTGTACAATGTCATCTTGTGTAGGAGTAGGGTTCTTTTTTAACCATTCAATGAACCATTGCTCTCTTTTTTTTATGATTGCATTACTATACAATGTAGCAGAGCTCCAGATGTAAGGATGAGCAGGATCTAATTGTTCAGTGTGTTTTTCTTTTCCTGTCCACCTGCACATAAATAATAATTTATCGATAAATAGCACCAGTGAAAAAGGGGCAATATCGTATAATTCGATTGCCGAAAAAGCCTGTAACGGCATCGCAGAAGAAATGATATCTAAAAAGATCAATCCGCGGCTTTTACGGTACTGATCCTGCGGAACGTGATTTGTAAAACCTCCATTTAACAAGATAGCAGCATCACCATTTTGGCTCAATGTTATCCAGGTTCCACCGGCATCAGCATCTTTAGGAAATAATAGTGAAGTTTGATTGATAGTATAATTAATTGGTTGCAACGCAGCTTTTCTTGCAGCACTTTCATCCCTGTTGGACGTTAAGTAAAAATTGTTCTTTACAGGTATAAAGGTTACTGTGCACATTCTTTACGGTATTTAATGGTAGACGGTGCAAGGCCAAAACTTTCGGGCAGCTGAATATTAGCTATTTCTATAAGTCCCACGCGTATCAACGCCATGTGATGAATCGTATGTTCAAGATTGTATGCGATCTCTCTGTGATAATTTGTTTCTATCGTGATGCAATCTATCAATTCTGTTGCATCGCCGGCTTGCTCTAATAATAATGACTTATTCTTTTTATCAAGATTTTGTTGGATCTGTGTCAATAATTTTTTTGCAAATTCTTTATCAGCTTCTATTACGGGATTTCTTTCACGGTTATCATAATTGATCTTTCCTGACTTGTAGCCATTCTCCAGGCAAAGAAATAATTCGATAATGTGCCTTACATGTTGTCCGATAGTTGCACCGGACAATGTAGTATTATGTTGGGTATATTGTTCAGGTGTCAGCTGATCTAATGGATCGCATAGCTGCGCAAATATATTTTCTATAGATTTTTGTAAAAGCATATGTTAGATTTAACGATTATTATTTCTTAACAGTCTTTAATACAGCAGTAAGGTCGTTACAAAGTTTATTTCTATAAATAATTACAAGGCCAATACAAGATAATAAAACCAATAAGCAATAAATAAATAATTGGCCGCCGTCATCCTGAACAATGAGCCCTAATTTGGTTATGTGAAAGAACACTGCACCGCCCATTAATCCGATCCCCAATAAAGCACCATAAACCGTCGTTCGAGGAATAAGGATAAGTATAGATGCAATTAACTCAAACACACCAATACCAATTCTTCCCCACGGTTCCATGCCTAGCTTCGTAAATATATAAATAGACTCCGGCTGCCCGGTAAATTTATAATATAATGTTTGTAACATTATTACGGATGCTATCAACTTGAGTGCCAATATCCCTACTGACGAAAGACTTATTTTCATGTTATTTACGATTGAATATAGATAATGGTTTTGCTTAACGATATATTTTTGGCCAGTTGATGTCTGCATTCTTTTTCAGATTCGCTTCATCTTTATTCCAGTCGGTTAAAGTATTGTTGAACCATTTGTTATAGAATAAATATAATTTGCCATTGATTAATTTAAATGTTTCAGGATTGATGTCAACTTTTTCTCCTTTTGTGCCCATTGCATAAGCGCACCAGCCACCGTATTGAGGTTCATATTTAGCTGGATCCACCTTGAATGCATCTCTGTTGGCAGCGGATGAAAAATAATACGTCACACCTTGTTCACTCAATGTAAAATCGTTGCTTCCTTTAACTGCTTTGTTTTGTGTAAAGTAACAAACCGGGTCGTAACCTTGAATGGCCAATCCATTATCCAGGTTAAATTTTTTTTTGCGTAGGGTAGTAGCATCCTGAGCAAATAGGGCAGTAGTTAATAAGCTAAGAAAGAATGTAGTAAAGAGTATCTTGTTCATCTTGTCATTTTATGTAACAAATATATTGGTAAAGCATATTTTCAAATGTCGGTTATATGACACCTGTAATTCTTTACGCTTCTTTTAACAATTAATATAAGAGTAGCAGCGAAGATTTACTGCTGAAAAATATGAGTGACAATCATGTCCGTACAGACAATGCAATAAAGTTAAGAATTAAAAATTAAACTATGATGTGGTGATATTGTATATTGCTCAAACTAGAAAGAGATATATGTATTCAGCATTTAAACAGAAGTGGCGCTTATATTTAATGGAAGCCTTTGGCCTGTCGATATTTATGATCTCGGCCTGTTTTTTTAGCGCTGTTCTGGAAGCAAAAAAGTCTGTTATACATATTGCTATACCCAATGGATTTGTGCGTTTAATGATAATGGGTGTACTGATGGGGTTTACGGCATTACTGATTTTTTATTCTCCCTGGACCAGCCCTTCAGGATCTCAAATAAATCCGGCCGTAACTTTAAGCTTCTTCCGATTGGGAACTATTAATAAAATGGATACTTTCTTTTATATCATCTTTCAATTCATTGGGGGTACAGTAACGGTGTATATAATGCGGGTACTACTTGGAGGAATATTGACAGATCCTCCCGTAAATTCTGCAGTAACTGTTCCCGGAAAAAACATGAGTATTATAACTGTGGGCCTGACTGAATTTACTATCGCTTTTTGTATGATAACAATGATACTATTCACCTCGGCCAATGCTACATTTAAAAGATACACGAGGATCATTGCCAGCTGTTTTGTTTGTCTGTATGTGATCATCGCCGGCCCGGTGAGCGGTTTTGGGATGAATCCGGCGAGGACGTTTGCCAGCGCATTGCCTGCAAATATCTGGACGGCTTTTTGGATATACATGATCGCTCCTGTGGCAGGAATGCTCTTAGCAACAGAATTTTTTATTTACTGTACCAACCACAAAAAGTATCTAAGTGGTATTACGATGTACCAGCAAAAAAAGGCCAAATAGTAAATGGGCAGCACCTATGAAAGCCCGGTTTACAAGAACAATTACCCCGTTAAAAATTAATTGATTTTTTATAATTGTTTTTATAATAAAAAATCGTAATTAGCGTTTAGGATTTTTAGACAACCCAAATCGCAGCTATGGAAAAAGAAATTTTACCTAATAATTTTAAGTCATACCCACCGATCGCTATTATTTTGGAAGCTCCGGGTAAATGGTGGATGCCGATACCCGTTAGATTATTTTTATTATTGTCAGCATTATTATTGCTGACTTTATTTGCAAGTGCACAAAGTATAGGTTGCGATGGGAACGCCTATTTTATTCAGTCTACTGGTACTGTTGTCTCAACTACTTTATTACAAGTGAACATCAGTAGCGGTACAACAACAACTGTTGCGAGTGGATTTGGTTCTGTGTCTGCAGCTACGCCTAATAATATGGGTTTTAATCCTACTGATAATAATTTATGGGGATACGCCGGTCCGGGCACTGTATTCAGGATCAGTAATAACCCGACTCCATATAGTTATACAACTTTTGCTATAGACACCTTAGGAGGTTTGCCTGAATTACCGAACAGTGGTAATTATAATTCGGGCGATATTAGTCCCACAGGAATTTTATATTTATTTATAGGAGGGAATGACACACTTCAAAAGGTCGATGTAAATCCGGCCTCACCTACTTATCTCCACTATTTAGGTTTTGTTGTTATAACACAAGCTGGGCTACCTTCTGTAACAAGTATGACTGATTTTGCATTTAATCCTGTTGATAGTAATATCTACACTATAATTAACGGTTCGAATAAACTTGCGCGCATCAATCCTACAACAGGAGCAAAAACATTTGTTAATGGAGGTACAGCTGTTTCGGGCCTTCCGGCGGGAGCAACACAATTTGGGGCTATCTATTTTGATGTATCAGGAACACTTCATGCGCAGTACAGCGCACCAGCTGGTAATATCGGACAGATCTACTCAATTCCTAATGTAGCTTCTGTTGGCGTACCTGCAGCAACATTGGAATATACCGTCACTGGAGCACTTGGTACCAATACCGATGGAGCAAGATGTAGTACTTCATTATTAGTATTGCCTCTTAAGCTTCTTTCATTTACCGGAGATCTAAATGGTAGTGATGCTGAATTAAATTGGAAGGTAACTTCAGAGGGAGAGAGTAAAAATTATGAAGTTGACTATTGCACCGATGCAAAGAGTTTCGAAAAAATAGGAGATGTTGCTGAAACCATCAATTCATCGGACGGTGAATATAATTTTCAATACAATCAACCAGTCGGACAAGGTTATTACAGATTAAAGATGATCAATGATGATGGAACTGCTACTTACAGTAACAATATTGTTGCGCTTAACTACGAGCCTGAAGTTAGTACTATAAAATTGTTTCCTAATCCAGGAAAGGATTGGGTAACAATAAACGGACTTACGAAAGAGAGTCAAATACGGTTGGTAAATTTATATGGAGATGTGTTACAGAACATATCGGTATCTAGCAGCAGCGTACAATTGAATATCAGTTCTTATCCATCTGGTACTTATATAGTGCAAATTACACAGAATACAGGGGCAGTAACTACTTTAAAATTGAATAAATAGAAGTAAAAAGAGAAGCATTTTTCTATCATATATACTAATTTTCCTTATACTACACTATTTGCTTTATGAAAAGTTGCTTGGAAAATTTTCAGGCAACTTTTTTTTCTTCGTTATTATGCAATCTTTCCAAAAGACTGTTATGAAGAGACTGATTATCAGTATTTTGACTGATAAAGATCATTTCTTAAAATCTTATTAAACTAAAACGAATTTTAAACAATATTAGTCGTTCGGTTAACGTTATAGTAATGTTCCTAGTACCTTATTTGCAATTTTGGTGTAATTATTACCAAAGCTAATAAAATGATAAACGAAGCGGCTAATAGAAAATTACAATTAAAATACCCTGCATGCAACAATTCGCTACATGTTGCTACGTCATTAGGCGCAGGTGTTTTCTATAGTCAGTTACGTAAATATTGCAGGCCATTTTTATTATTTTCCTTTTTTTTATTGTTAAGCTTATTTGCAAAGTCTCAGACTTCCATTGGTTGTGATGGTTACTCATATCTTATTGAATCTACCGGAACCGGAACAGTCGGAAGCCCGTTCCAACAGTATCTTATACAGCTAAGTCTTCAGACAGATAGTGCCAAAATAGTTGATAGTGCTTTTGATGGTAATTTTGCACCGAATGCGATGGGATATAATCCTATTGATGGAAATCTTTGGGGATACTCTCACGGTTCCAGGATATTCGAATTCACAGGGCCGGTAAATGCTTTGACATATACTACCATCAAAATTCCTGGGTTACCTTCTGCTGTATACAATAACGGGGATGTATCAGCCAGTGGCGTATTGTATTTATACGCCAGCAATACGACAGAAATGTATGAAGTCAATATCAATGTAGGATCAGGCCATTACTTACAATTGGACTCTATAACCGTTGCACCACTTAATATAACAGATTTTTCCTTCAATCCGATCGATAGCGATTTATATGCAGTAACAAGTGCCACATCATCTCATTTGCTTGAAAAAATTAATCCTGTTACAGGTGCTGAAACGGTTGTGGGCAATGCGGCCGTTGCAGGACTTACAACTTTTGAAAGTTATGGCGCTTCCTATTTTGATGCCGCCGGAAACTATTATATTCAAAGTAATGGTAGTGGTATCATTTATAGAATAAATTCTGTAGCAACGATTACTAACACAACAACGCCTGCTGCAACCGCAGTTGAAACGGCTGCAAGTTCCGGTAATAGTGATGGTGCACGTTGTAACCAGGCGCCTGTATTACTACCTGTTAAACTTGTTTCCTTTACAGGTCTTAAAAGTGGATACACAACAGTGTTAAGCTGGCAGACCTCTTTAGAAGTTGACTTTAGAGATTTTGAAATAGAATATGCTTCGGATAGTGTCAGTTTTGTTCAGATTGGAACCGTTTATTCATCAGGAAAACCCACAGGAAATTCGTACGATTTTTTATACGATCAGCCAGTTGGCGTTGGGTATTATAGATTAAAGATCGTCAACACGGATGGTAGTTTTCAATACAGTGATATAGTTATTATTCAAAATGGAAGTGTCGCTACGCCTCATATTTCTTTATATCCAAATCCTTCAACAAGTTCAGTAATAGTACGTGGGCTTGTTGCCAATGACCTGATCAGATTGGTAGATATGACCGGCCGGGTATTGACTCAGGTGACTACCGTTGATGATGCAAAACAAATAGATATCAGTAATTATCCATCAGGTTTTTATATGGTGCAGGTTATCGATAATGATAACATAGTCAGCAACTTAAAATTGGATAAGATAGATTAAAGGTGAATGGCGATGCCGCTATCTTTTATACTATTATATTTATTTCCTTTCTCTAAATAATCAATCTCCCTTTCTCATCGTTATTTTCGGCTTTGTTTAGTGCCGGCTACCTGTGATTTCTCCGTTCCCCTTACCTCAATGTGTTTACATTTTGATCTACTGATCATTATTTTGGCTTTTTAAAAGCTGGGCGTAAACACTTACGATTTACTTGTTATCCCTTCATCAATACAGCATTATGTAATAGTTAATTTTATTATAATATAATTTATTTGACCGATATCAGCTTTTTTTTATACTAAAACATACAATCTACTCGTTAACAATAAAGAATTGTAATCTAAACACAAGAAAACTACCAAAATGCGTCCAAAAACTGTATTGAGAAATACTGAGTTGCATTTGTGCAGCTACCTGTCAGAGAATTTATTAAAAAATAATTCTTTAAACAGGATATTGGGTTATTGCAAGTCATCTTTTCTATTTTCTCTAATAATATTATCAGGTTTTTCAGCAAAGTCCCAATCACTTGGTTGCGATGGTTTTGCCTATTTACTAACAGCCTCCGGATCAGGAACGCCGGCGAGCCCATATATACCTAGTCTCATTCAGTTAAATCTTTCAACCGGAGCAAATACAGTAGTTAATACTTCTGGACTTACCTCAGGAAATCCCAATGCAATGGGCTATAATTCTATTGATGGTAATTTATGGGGATTTGTTTCGGGATCTACGATTTTTGAGTTTACCGGATCGCTCTCTTTGCTAACCTATAATAAATTCCCAATCACTAGTCTGCCTGCAGCATTATATAACAACGGTGATATTAGTGCCGACGGTATCCTATATTTATATGCTCTTGGAGGTGCAGCCATTCAAAAAGTTGATATTAATGTGCATCACTCAACTTATTTAAAATATGCCGGTTCTATACCAGTTACACCCATGAGCATCAAAGATTTTTCTTTTAATCCTATTGATGGAAATCTATATGCAGTAACAAGCGGCACAGGGCCGCACCAACTTTTTAAAATAGATACGGCTACCGGAACAGAAACAAACAAGGGCACTGTAGCGGGCCTTACAACAGGCAATGAAAGTTATGGATCTTCCTATTTTGATCAATCAGGGAATTACTATATTCAGGCGAATGGTAGCGGTATCATTTATGAAATAGATTCTGTTGCTACAAATTCACCAGCCGCTTTTGCGCTTACAACAGTACCCAGCTCAGATCAGAGTGATGGTGCACGCTGTAATCAAAGGCCTGTGTTATTGCCGGTTAAACTTACTTCTTTTACCGCTAGTCAAAATGGTCCAGCCACAACCTTAGACTGGCAAACGTCTCAAGAAATAAATTTTAAAGAATACGAGGTACAGTACGCAACGGATACAACCAGCTTTACAAATATCGGTATTGTAGACGCCAGTGGAAATATCAATGGTAGCGATTATAGTTTTCAAAACACTCAGCCCGTTGGCACAGGATTCTATCGGTTAAAAATAATTGACGAAGATGGCAGTTTTGTTTACAGTAATGTTCTCTCTGTTTACAATGGTACTTCAGTAACGGGCCATATATCCGCTTATCCTAATCCGGCAACAACAGAAGTTTTTGTAAGGGATCTTACAGAAAAAAGTGTGGTCCACGTAATAGATATGTTGGGCAGGGTACTCACAACAGCGCTATCTACAAGCAGTACAATGCCAATTGATGTGAGCAATTATCCAACGGGTATGTATATTATACAAGTTGTACAGGATGACGAAGTGGTAAGTAATCTAAAAATAGAAAAGCAATAATATTCATACGATCTGGTTGCTATGCATTTGCCAGTCCCCAGGCAAAATATATATTGAATAAAAAAAATCCTATATTCAATTGCTAAATCGTTTTTTAATTTTTAAATAGTAATGGCAATGGCAATTCATCCGGATTATTTTATTTCAGGGATATGGAAATCAGGCGGAAAAATCACTCATTTTTTTGTACATAAGAATATGGAGGGAGGGTTTAAAAAAGGAGAAGTTAAAAGTGAAAAAGAAGTGATCAAATTATTTGATCAGCAAATGACCTTCTTAACCCTTGTCTGGAGCTACGAAGCGGGAAGATGGATCGATGGAGTAGAGGTAAAGCTGGTAACATTGAATGATGAAAAAACGCCGCGGTCTTTTAAAGATCATACAGAATCAGATCATCTTGATAAATTGATAAATATGCGGCCTGTTATGACGCCTACATCGAAATTTTTTATTTAAAAATAATACAGGTATTGAGATAGTGTTTCGTGAAGAATTACTCCCTCTTCTGCAAGCGCTAATAAAAAACTTGATCATCATGAATGTTAAAATAAAAAGGATATATGAGCCTTTTGAAAAATCGGATGGTTACCGAATACTGATTGATCGATTGTGGCCGCGTGGAATTAAAAAAGAAGCTGCACATATTGATCAATGGATGAAGGAAATAGCACCTTCGACCAACCTTCGGAAATGGTTCAATCATGAGCCTGAAAAGTGGAAAGAATTCAACAAAAAATATATTACCGAAATAAAGGGGGCCGCAGCATTTGAAGCTATGCTCTCACAAATTTCCGAACATAAAAAAGTAACTTTACTGTTTGCCGCAAAAGATGAATTGTACAACCATGCGGTTATTTTACAACAGCTTATCACAGAGAAAATATAATGCGGGCGTTGCTGAATAAAATACACAAATGTACTATATGCAGTAGCTATCTGCCACATGGTTGTAACCCTATTGTACAGCTAAGTGCCACATCAAAAATTTTGATCATCGGCCAGGCGCCGGGAAGAAAAGCACATGAAAGCGGTATTCCATGGAATGATAAAAGTGGCGATACATTGCGTAAATGGCTGAATGTGGACAAGGATATTTTTTACGACAGCAATTATTTTTCCTTAATGCCGATGGGGTTTTGTTATCCCGGTAAAGGTGTATCGGGAGACCTTCCTCCGCGTAAAGAATGCGCACCATTGTGGCATCCTACAATTTTGCAACAACTAAAAGATCTTTCACTCATTTTATTGATCGGTCAATATGCCCAACAATATTATTTACCCGGGCAGGGTAGAAAAGGACTTACTGAAACCGTTAAGCAATACGAAACCTATTTTCCTCAATATTTTCCTTTGCCACATCCTTCTCCGCGTAATCAGCATTGGCTCACAATAAATCCATGGTTTATGAATAAGACAATTCCTGTATTACAAGAAAAAATAAGCGGATTGATAAGTGGTAATATGTAATGTCCTGACAACTGGAATTTCATATTTCCCGATGTGTTAGCGTATTCCAATATCTAAAGTTTATAGTAGATTTGATAGGGGTTTATAAATTTGAAATATATTCTACAAAAAAACGCCACTAATAATAACAATGAGGTTTGATACCTATATACCTGGTGACATCCTAAAACCATATATAAAAACTTTTGCCATTTCTGAAGCTGAAGAAGAGAATGTTTATAAAGTATTACCTGATACAGGACTGGTTATTGGTTTTCAATATAAAGGAAAGCTGTCCTATTTTAATGGCGAAGAACAAATAAAACTTAATTCAGCCGGGCTTTCAGGATTGAATGACAGGTATCGCATCTTTAAAAACGATGCCAATACAGGCACTTTATTGGTTTATTTTAGAGAAACAGGGGCCGCAACCTTTTTTAAACATCCTATACATGAATTATTCAGGGAAAGTGTTTCACTTGATAATTTTATGCTTCGTTCTGAACTGCTGATCATAGAAGAACAGCTTTGCGAAGCGCAAACAGATGTTGGTAAAATACAGGTTATTGAGCAATTTTTAATTTCCCGGATTAAACAACCTGTTCAAGACAATATAGTGTTAGCAGCATTATCGCTTATTTATAAAAACAAGGGTAATATCAGAATTAAAGATTTACTGGAACAACTACATATCAGTCAAAGCCCTTTAGAGAAAAGATTCCGCCAGATCGTAGGAGCATCCCCAAAAAAGTTTGCATCTATAGTACGCCTTAGGCACGCCATTCAACAACACAATCCCTTAAATTCTTTAACGGATTTAACTTACGAAGTGGGTTTTTATGACCAAGCCCATTTCATTAAAGAATTTAAAAATTTTACAGGGGAAACTCCTGAAGCTTTTTTCTCAGAAAAGTAAACAAAACGATTTTTTACAATTACAGCATTTCGATTTGGTAGAATTTTGTTGCATCATTTAAATAAAAAATTATGTTTACAATCAATCAAATCAGAGACACACATTCCAAAGTAAAAAGCGGGGCAGATTTTCCAAAGTACATTCAAGACATGAAGAAACTGGGAGTGATAGCTTACGAACACTTCGTATCAGACGGGCACACCTTGTATTACGGCAGTAATGGCTTTACAATACAGGCAGCAGCAAAATACGAAACGTTACATGTAGAAGGTGAAATCAACTATGACCAGTTTAAAAAAGACCTGCAGGCACATCAACAAGGTAAAACAACTTATCCAAACTTTTGTAGTGATTGTGCCAAATCAGGAATTGAGAAATGGGTAATTGATATACCAGCGATGACCTGCACGTATTACGGTAAAGCCGGGACTGAAATAGTAGTGGAAACTATTCCAACAATTTGACAAGACAAAAAGCTTGCAATGCTTTTTCTAATTGCGGGCTTTATATCTATCTAATGAGTTTGTGAATGATTTAATGATTTAAATTTTGAGATCTGACACTTAAAATATACTTCATATCATCCCCAACCTTTTTATGCAAAAAGCAGTATATTGTAATGGAGATTATACTAAACTCTCAATAAACTAGGCTATATGAAAAAATCCATTGCTTTATTTACTATGCTAATTGTGGCTATAGCGACAATTATTTTTTCTTGTACAAGGCTATCTGTTCCTGTACCTGCGGCGTCCTGTATTCAGGTTGCTTTAAGTTCAGCAGCAGGTACAACGTCACAAACAGTAACTGTCAACACAGCTATAACTCCTATTACATATGCGGTAACAGGTAGCATAACCGGAGATACTACAGCTATTGATACCATTAGTGTTAATGTTTTAGGCTCATTGCCGCCAGGTGTTACAGAAACCTTTTCAGGAGGCGTATTTACTATCTCAGGAACGCCTACGACTTCAGTAGGAAGCCCTTATACTTATACGGTTACAACAACAGGAAGCAGTTGTAATAATGTAGCTATTACAGGTTCAATTACTGTAACCAATTGTTCAACCATTACGTTAACTTCAGCAGCTGTTACAGCATCGCAAACGGTTGTTATTAATAACGCAATTACTCCAATCACTTATGCACTTGGAGGAGGAGCTACGGGCGAGTCTGTAATTGGAATGCCAGCAGGCGTTACTGGAACTTTTGCAGCAGGCGTATTAACTATATCGGGGGCCCCTACAAGTTCAGCAGCTAGTCCATATACTTATACCGTCACAACTACTGGAGGAGCTTGTACAGCGACTGCAACCGGCACAATTACAGTTGAATCAACCGGAATAGTAACAGTAACAGTACCAGGAAGTATAGCAGTATGTAATGGCTCAACAGTAGCTGCAACAACATTCAATAGCGTACCTGCTGGTGCAACTTATACCTGGACCAATAGTAATACTGCGATCGGCCTTGCAGCAGCGGGTACCGGAAATATAGCTTCCTTTACTGCAACTAACACAACCGGCTCACCAATAACAGCTACGATAACAGTAACGCCAACTTCAGCAACTTTAGGCACGGGAACATCAAATGGCTATACCATCACAGTAAATCCCTTATCAACAATAACATTAACCTCTGGAGTTACAACACAAACAGTATCTTCTGGAACAGCTATAACATCGATAGTATATGCGATCGGCGGAGGTGCAACTGGTGCAACTTTAACGGATGCACCGGCTGGAGTATTCGGAGCCTTAGTAGGTTCAGTATTTACGATGAGCGGCACACCAACAACAACAGCAGGCCCTTTCAATTATACAGTTACTACAACAGGTAGTACTTGTACATCAACTGCAACAGGTACAATTACTGTAACTCCATAGAGCCGATAAAAACTAACTGATTAAAATAAAAAAAGGCAATAGAGATAGCATCTATTGCCTTTTACTTAAAAGATAAAAGTATTATATATAACCCTCACATATTTTTATGCGTCATCTTCTTATTACATTATTCGTTTTAGTATTTTCAAATATAGCATTTGGACAAGATTATGTTTTTGATACAGATGGGACAATGAAACAAAGTCAATTTTATATTGATACTGCATTTAAAACAGATTTAAAACTTCAAAACAAGATTATATTTCAAAAACTCAATAGCAAATTGGAAGATTCAATTAATCTAAAAAAATATATACCAAAACAATATGATTTTCTAATAAATGATACGCTAGAATATTTTGTTATTATAAACTTGACTAACAAAGAAATTAAGCTAAAAAGAATAGATGATCGGCTTGTAATTGAAGCAATGACTAGATATGAAAATTTTGGATTTAAACCGATCAATTATTTTATTTATCCAAATGATGAAGTAGGATTGAATTATGATGACTTAAGTTTAAGTCCATCAGAAGTTTTAATTATAAAAAATAACGATCGAAAAATACCAGTAGATTTAAAACAAAAGCCCTATTGTGTTTTAAGATTATTAACTTCATCAAATGGTATTTTATTTTCAAAAAAATATGTTAGCGAAACCAATGGTTCAAATCATTATATAAATATTCAATTAAAAAAAGATTTTGATTTCAAAAAATTGGCATTTCCCAACCAATAAAATACTGCCTAAGCAATACCTCACTTCGTTTTACCGACGCACTGCATCATTTCAGTAAGTCCGATTCCTGAATAAAAAAGTATGAATAGCAACAATCTTAATAAATTATCATTAATATTGATTTCTTGTTTCCTCTACAGCTGTGTAAATCCTAGTGCAAGAAAAACAAATGATAACCGATCCAGTACTAGCATAAGAACTAATGCAAAGCAATTACTAAAAGATAGTATCCAACTATATTCATCAATTAATAGTACTGATACAGCAGATATATCCAAAATATCTATCACTCTCGATAGACGAACTAATTTAGTTACACCTATCATTAAAATTGATAGTTTTGATGATAATAGTCTTTTTATTAAAGAAATTGAAATTCGCATTAAAGGAACTATTTTGAAAATAGTTCAAGATACCAATGGGAGTTCTTATGTTTTTAATAATGGTATACAATTTTACAGAACAAGGTATCTTTCAGAAATGCTTACTAAGCAGTCTGACTTAAGTGTTGACTATGGAAATGCGGAATATTATTGTTTTGAAAATTCTAAAAAGATAGCAATCATAGCAACACCTGAAAGGTGGAGTGGGTTAGCTGATTCATTTATGTTATGGCAGATAATTGACCTTGATAATAGATCGTTTATTGAGGTAGTTAAAAAGAGAGAATGGTAATATCATTCTAATCCCCCTTCATTACATAATTAAAGTTCTGATTAATGATTTAAATTATAAATAATATGCTAACTAAAATAAAGGCTGTGCTAATTCTTATGGCATTCGCAATGGCATTTTTACTAATAATTTATATGTTAGTAGGCAGATTTTTTTTTAATGCTTTACTGCTAAAAAGAAATGGGAAATGCGGTAAAGCTATTCTGACAAATATGAAAGTATTTCAACGATATCAAGAGACAACAATGCAATACCAATTCACTTATAACGGAAAAAAATACAATGGGGATTCATTGGAAAAAGATTTTACTAAAGTGGGGGATTCTATTTGTATTGTGTATTTAGAATCAGATCCTGGTATAAATTTATCTGTTAAATACTTTACGGAAAGTAATATGAAAGTTGATTGTGACTGTGTAATTCAAAAGTAATTAGAAATGTATTGCCAATAATACAGGAGTTATTGAACAATACCCAATACATTAATTTATGAGATTATTTTGGCTAATAGGAGCGTTGGTTATTTCTTTTATATTGGTATTCACAAGTATTGGAAGCTATAATGACTAAAAGGTTTATAGATACGGGCGTATAGTTCAAGTCACTATAACAGGAGTTCCAGCTTGTGGCTTATCTAAGAATAGTGACTTCATGGACTTTACATTAAATGCTATTAAATATGATATTAAAATCAGCAGGAGTGCTTGTGGTGATTTTTACGTTGGACAAAAGCTTCAGCTTCGATATTTGGAAGGGTATGAAGATAACTTTCTGTTTCCTAACGAAACCCCAATATATACTGATCTTTTTCTTGCTATTCTTTTATTTGGCTTAGCTGTATGGTGTGTATATTATGTAGTCAAAAATTAAACTATATTGTTATCCTTGAAAAATAGAAACAAATAAGGCTTTTGAAAAAAATATGAATTATTATGGGAATTAAAATATTTATTGTACTCTTTGGAGGGCTTTGTTGTTGGATTCTGTATTTATTAATCAGTACACTTGTTGGCAATGCGTTGTTAAAAAAAGAAGGAAAATGTAGCAAAGCGATTTTAACTAAAAATATTATTAATGGCCGTTATCAAAAATCTTATTTGGAATATGAATTTACTTATAAAGGGAAAACATATACAGGAAACTCATTAGAAGAAGATTTAACAAAAGCAGGAGACTCTATTTGTATAATATATTTAGAATCTCATCCAGGAACACGCAGGCCAATAAAATATTTTGATGAAGGCGAAATAAAATGCGATTGTAGTCAATGATTTCCTAACCTCTTTCACAGCAACTCCTCTTGAAAAGTACTTTTGCTCATTGCTACAATAAATGCTCTTTAAACTAAAAAAGCTCAAACTCTTTATAAAAAAGAATTTGAGCTTAGTATCGAGAAGTAGACTTGAACTGCCGACCTTCGGGTTATGAATCGATTTAATTTGCTCAATATTTTCTATAAATTCTTATTGGTATTATATTACGTTGTGTCCATCCATTCAATACTCCTAGATATTAAAAATGGATGGACGAATAATTATTCTTTGATGAATGTTTTATTAATTATGGTAGCACCATTTTCAATAACATTAATAAAATAAGTGCCTGATGGTAAATTATGTATATCCAAAGTATTTTTAATTGAATAAACTGTTGTTGTTTTTACCAAGATACCAGTTGAGTTATAAATATTCACAACTGATTTATTAGCATTAGGTAATGCAATTACAATATTATCTGTAGCAGGATTTGGAGAAATAATGGCTGTATTATCATTCTGAATATCTATTGGAACAATATTGCTATAAGAGAAAGAGCCATCATCGTTTACAATTTTTATTCTGTAATAATTAGTACCCACAGATGGTGTTGTATGTAAGTAACTGTAATTATTAGTTGGCGCACCTTGAGGAGTTTCAGTTGTTAATATTGTTGAATAACTAATACCATCAGTACAATATTCCAATTCATAATCCTTTATACTCGTTTCATCGGCAGTTTGCCATTGTAGAGATACCTCATTATTATTTAGCAATATACCTGTGAAACTTGTAAGTTTTACGGGTAATATGGTTCCTGGATTTTGCACTATAATACGGTTATTATTTGCATCCGCTATAAACAACTGTGTAGCACTTACAAAAACAAACTTGGGATTAGTGAGTCCTGTAGTAGATAAATTGCCACTTCCAACTGTGAAACTAGTTTGTCCTAACACGTTGCTAGCATTGGAACCATTAGCCAATGTTGCTGCATTATTAAAAATAAGTACTCTGCTATTAAGATTATCTCCTACATAAATACGACCACCTGAATCCCCATATACTCCAGTAGGAAAAGAAAGATATGATTGAGTTGTTCCAAAAGTACTGGTAGCACCTAAGATACCATTGGCTGATGAACCACTACTTAATGATGCTGCATTATCAAATCGAAGAACTCGACTATTACCATAATCTGCTACCCATAAGCTTCCATTTGCATCAACATATATTTGTTCTGGAAAAGATAACTGGTTATTAGCAGTTCCAGCACCATTACTCGTAAAATTAGCCTGGCCAAATACACTGCTAGCAGAAGCTCCAGAAGCAGCAGCACTTATATCATTAAATTGTAGAACTCGATTATTATCAGCATCGCTAACCCATAATGTATTATTGCTAATAAAAACGCTTTCAGGATCATGTAGTGTACTAGCAGTTATACCACTAGTGGTACTTGTAAAATTAGTCTGGCCTATTACTAGACTTGCAGCAGCTCCTGATGCTATAGTAGCAGCATTTAAAAATTCCAATACTCGATTATTGCCTGCATCTGCAACCCATAAATTACCAGAATTATCTAAAGCTATCCCTTGAGGAAAATTCATTTCTGTAGAACTTGTTCCACTGCCAGATGCTGTAAATGAAGTTTGTCCCAAAACGGCTTCTGCTGCAACACCACTAGTAGCAGTAGCAACTGATGCAAAACGTAAAATGCGGTTATTATTTGCATCTGATACAAATACTTTTCCTGTCGAAGGGTCAACTATTGCCATTGCAGGAAAGTTAAATTTAGTAGCGGTAGTACCAGATCCTCCTGAAGTAAAATTAGTTTGCCCTATAACCTTCGCTGCAGCTTGGTCATTTCCCCATGTTTGAGCTTGCAGTGTTTCGATTGATATAATCGAGATAATTAGAAGTAATGTGTATTTCATAAATCTCCGTTTAATATTTGCCGATAATTATTACGTAAATATTCTAGTTGCTGAGAAAAAGTAAATCACCTGAAAGGTGCGAAGGTACTCGTATTTATTATAGAATGAATCAGATGATATTTAAAAATAATATTTTAGTAAAGTAGAAGGTGGCTGATTAAATTCAGTCCCTTTTTATTCTCCTTTCCAGCAACATCTCTTGAAAAGCACTTTTGCTCATTGCTACAATAAATGTTCTTTAAACTAAAAAGCTCAAACTCTTTATAAAAAAGAATTTGAGCTTAGTATCGGATGAGGTATCAATATCTAACCAGTTTCTGGCTGATTTGATAGCTATTTACAATTTTAATTTATACCTAAGAAGAAGACAAATTAAATAGCGCATCAATCATCTTTGATTCTTAGGTCCTTGTAAATGTGTATCGCTTCCCAAAAGCAATATACCATTAAGATAAAGCCACCAATACTGTCGATCCACCACCACCCAAATAATGCGGTAAATAGCATGCTAAGTAATACAAGGAACGCCAGGGTTGCATCAACTAATGTTACCCGACCTTCTGTAAGTAAGACAGGATTGTTTAACAATTTCCCAACTTGAAACTTTTTTAAAGCCAGTATTATCATCACAATAATAGTTAGTAAGAGCCACGCTATTCCAAGTAAAGATTGGCCAGGGAGGGTATGGTAAATCAAATTCAATATACTTTGGATAAGAATATAAACACCTAATGCAAAGAAAGCAATACTCAATAATTGTAAGCCAATTTTCTGTCTTTTCTTTTCAGTTTCATTCAGCTCCCATATAACAACTATTGATGCACCAATTTCAAGTAGTGTATCAAATCCAAAACCTATTAAAGCAATGGAATGAATACCTCGAACTGCTGTTATAAGTACAACTATCCCAATAATATTCCATCCTAACGTAGCGTACTCTAAAAGTTTGCCTTTCTGTAATAAAGAATTCATGTTCAAATATAAGAGAGTCGATCATTAGTAGAATAGCTTAACTAAATTAAAAACGGCAACAGATAAAATCTATTGCCGTTAAGCTCGTATCGAGAAGCAGACTTGAACTGCCGACCTTCGGGTTATGAATCCGATGCTCTAACCAGCTGAGCTACCTCGACAAATCTATATGGACGGCCACCACAAGGGATTTCAAGATATCGTGTTTTCAAAAATATGTTTAAAATGCTAATCGTTAACAGTATTTTGTTAACGGTTGGGGACAAATTTGTTAACGATTTAAAGCAATGGTTAACGGTTAGGCTTTTACTATTCAAAAAGATTGGTCGGCAGTTTAACTCTGCTTCTCAATACCGCTAAAAGGAACACTAATATTTGTTGATAAATGACCACTACTGCACATGTGTTGATAAATGCTTCCAAAACGGGTTATAAAGGGTTTTAACTTTACATTTCACCAAACCCAAAAACAATGGAATTTATTGAAAAACAGTTAAAATATATGTCATCAATTAAGCAAGTAGAACATTCTGTAGATATTTACTATGATGATTTAAGAGAGGATTATGTAGTAAAAGTTAAAGACAATTTAGAACCAAGTCTATCAGAACATTTTAGAAATAAAGAGCTAATTGATTCAATTGAGCAAGCAACTGCTTTTTTAGAAGCATTCCCTAAACAATAATTAATAAATCTTTATCCGTACTATATGATAGATGTAAGAACTATAACTGAATTGTTAGTTAGATTTCAAAGTGGCAGAGATAATGACACCGTCTTTTTTTTAAGAAATTTAGATAATAGATTAGGTGAGATTTTTCATACGCAAATAACACTTAGTGAACCCAATCTAAGTTTTGAAAAAATTAAATATCTTAAAGATCATATCAGTCTTGAAGTGTTAGATATGAATAGGTTGTTTGAAGAATTTTATAAGAAAAATCCTAACCATACAGACAGAAGAAGCTTGGAAACTATACAAGCTTTATACAATGTCAACCATGAAATAGGACTTTCTAAATCATTTATCTTTGTTGAAGATGGTAGACCAAGGGTTAATATGGATATTAATATTTTATCAAAAAATTTAGATATTGTTATTGAAGACTATAATACTTACGAAGGTCTTTCTACCAAATTCGAATTTATTAGGCAGCTGGGTAAAATAGAAGCACCCAAACCATTAATAGGGAGAAAAGTATTAATTGAAGTACTGTCTAATAATAAATATGAATTTATAGGTTATATATAAAATAAGAACGCCACTAAATTTAGTGGCGTTTTATATTGTGGTTGTTTGTTTCATCTGTTTCCGCTTTGGATTTGATTGAAATTTATTTGAACTGATTTAACTGTTCTTGGTAATTAGCATCATTTAGTTGTTGTTCATACCAATATTGCCATAACAACCAAACTTTTTGTTCTGGTGTTAAAGTTGAATCTTCTGGTTCGTTAAGCTTTTCATCATCATATAGATGGTATATGTCCTTATTCATAACCAAGCATTTTACAATTTATAGCAACTGTATTAACTGTGTTTATTAGTTGTTTTACGAAGCTGCTTGGAATTTTTTTAAGAAAATGCTTTGATTGTGATATTAATTTTTCATCTGGTATAAATTCATATAACCAATTACTATCGTTTTTATCAATAATAGTATCAGGGATGTTTGTATGGAGTTTAATACCATGTTTGCGTAAAAAAGCTTTATTATAACCCATACTAGGATCAACAATTATTTCATCATCTATAACACACCATGTATGATAATACCCTAATAGTTTTCCTTTATACTTTGCAGTACCATAAACTATATTTTTTTCAGACTTGTCTTTTACTATTAAATGACCAGTAACTTCTTTAGCCTTAAAACCCGCTTTTGATAAACCTTCTGCTAAGCAATGCCCAATTAAATAACATACACCTGCAGGTTCGGCTGTATCCTTTTCTAGTTCAATTTTGAGTTTGTTGCAAACTTCTGTAAGAACATTTAATAACTTTTCATCCTTTGTTTTTGTCATAATTTTTTACGTTTTAATTTT
>Ga0210387_10000035_pt1 | contig 111543 bp, 87 predicted proteins | sample IncBWC7OmetaG_FD_160108 | JGI IMG/M metagenome (GOLD analysis project Ga0210387, IMG submission 160108) | Forest soil microbial communities from Barre Woods Harvard Forest LTER site, Petersham, Massachusetts, United States - Inc-BW-C-7-O ...
GTCGGCACCGGCATGGAACGCGTCACCGCCCGCGATTCCGGCGCGGTCGTACTCTGCAAGCGCGACGGCATCGTGGACCAGGTCGACTCCGAGCGCATCATCGTGCGCGTCGAAAGCGACCACTCCGGCGTGCTCAGCCGCGAAGTCGGAGCGGACATCTACACTCTGACCAAGTTCAAGCGCTCCAACCAGAACACTTGCATCAACCAGAAGCCGCTCGCCCGCGTAGGCGACCGCGTGAAAAAGGCCCAGGTTCTCGCCGACGGTCCCTGCACGGACCGCGGGGAACTCGGCCTCGGCCGCAACGTACTGGTGGCCTTCGTGCCCTGGCGCGGGTACAACTTCGAAGACGCCATCCTCGTCAGCGAAAAGCTGGTGAAGGACGATTACTACACCTCCATCCACATCGAGGAGTACGAAATCGAAGCGCGCGACACAAAGCTTGGCCCCGAAGAAGTCACCCGTGACATCCCCAACATCAGCGAATCGTTCCTTCGCAACCTCGACGAAAGCGGCGTCATCCGCATCGGCGCGGTCGTGAAGCCGGGCGACATCCTCGTCGGCAAGGTTACCCCTAAGGGCGAAACCACCCTGACGCCGGAAGAGAAACTTCTCCGCGCCATCTTCGGCGAAAAAGCCGGCGACGTGCGCGACGCTTCTCTCTACTGTCCGCCGGGCATCGAGGGCACCATCGTCGACGTCAAAATCTTCACCCGCAAGGGCGGAGAAAAAGACGAGCGCCACAAGGCCATCGAAGCCGCGCAGGTCTTCAAGCTCGAACGGAACCTTGCGGACGAAATCCGCATCCTCACCGACGAGCGCCTGAAGCGCTTGGGCGATCTGCTGGGCGGCAAGATTCTCCAGGCCGACCTGCACGATGAAAAGACCAACAAGCGCCTGTTGACCAAGGGCGTCGAACTCACCCGCGACCTGATCGAAAAGATCTCCACGCGCAACCTGAAGCGCTTGAAGCTCAACGAGAAGGATCCTCTCCTGATAGAAAAGATCGAAGAGATCGAGGAGATGACCTCGCGCCAGATCGACGTGCTCCGCAAGATCACCGAAGAGCGCAAGGAAAAGCTCAAGAAGGGCGACGAACTGCCCCCGGGCGTGATCAAGCTGGTCAAGGTCTATATCGCCATGAAGCGCAAGCTCTCCATCGGCGACAAAATGGCCGGCCGCCACGGCAACAAGGGCGTCATCGCGCGTATCGTTCCGGAAGAAGATATGCCTTCTCTCCCGGATGGCACGCCGGTGGAAATCGTTCTCAACCCGCTCGGCGTTCCTTCGCGTATGAACGTCGGACAGATTCTCGAAACGCACCTCGGCTGGGCCGGCAAGGAACTCGGCAACAGCTTGAAGCGCCTCCTGAGCAAGGAAGTGAAAGCCGAAGCGATTCGCCGCTGGTACCGCGAAGTCTTCACCGAAACGGCAATCTGGAAGTCGCTATCGAAATTGAGCGACGACGAGTTGCTGGAATATTCCGAAGGCTTCAAGGAAGGCATTCCTTTCGCTACGCCGGTATTCGACGGCGCGCGCGAACCGGAAATCCGCCATCTGCTCGAAGTCGCGGGCCTGCCGCATGCCGGCAAGATCAACCTGTTCGACGGCATGACCGGCGAGCAGTTCGATCAGCCCGTCACCGTCGGCTACATCTACATGCTCAAGCTCTCGCACTTGGTCGACGACAAGATCCACGCTCGCTCCATCGGACCCTACTCCTTAATCACCCAGCAGCCGCTGGGCGGCAAGGCGCAGTTCGGCGGACAGCGGTTCGGCGAAATGGAAGTCTGGGCGCTCGAAGCCTACGGCGCCGCTCACATTTTGCAGGAACTCCTGACCGCGAAGTCCGACGATGTCTATGGCCGCGCAAAGATCTACGAGGCCATCGTCAAGGGCGAACCGGGCATCGAGCCGGGGGTTCCCGAATCGTTCAACGTGCTCGTCCGCGAGTTGCAGTCGCTCTGTCTCGACGTCGAGTTGATGAAGCGCCAGAAGCCGACAGCCGATAAGGCCGCCGACTAGTAGCACGGGCTTTAGCCTGTGCGCGCGAGCCGCAGGCGAGCCGATGTAGGGGCGGCTTTATGCCGCCTTCCTCATCCGAAGGCTTTAGAAGTTTTCCGTAGTTGGGTTCTCAGCCGTCCTGGCGGTCTTCTGAAAGGAAGCCCGCCGGAACGCGACCCCGGCGAAAGCTGGGGAGGAGGAAACGACCTTGTATCGCAGCAGCCCTTATGATCGCGCCAGTTTGATCGCGGATTTCGATTCCATTCGCATCAGTTTGGCGAGTCCTGAAAAAATCCGTTCCTGGTCCCACGGCGAAGTCACCAAGCCGGAGACCATCAACTACCGCACGTTCAAGCCCGAACGCGACGGCCTGTTCTGCGCAAAAATTTTCGGTCCGGTGACGGACTGGGAATGCTTGTGCGGAAAATACAAGCGCATGAAGCACCGCGGAGTAATCTGCGACAAGTGCGGCGTGGAAGTCACGCTCAGCAAAGTCCGCCGCGAGCGCCTTGGCCATATCGAGCTGGCTTCGCCCTGCTCTCACGTCTGGTTCTTCAAGGGCCTGCCCAGCCGCATCGGCTACTTGCTGGACATCTCCATGCGCGACCTTGAGCGCATCCTCTATTTCGAAGCCTTCGTCGTCGTCGACGTCGGCGAAGTCGCCATACTGAAGGAGCGCCAGGTTCTTCAGGAAGAGGAATATCGCAAGCTCGCCACGGAATATCCGGGGCAGTTTGTCGCCAAGATGGGCGCCGAAGCCATCAAGGAACTCCTCCGCCGCGTGGAAGTCGACAAGCTCGCCGACGATCTCCGCGAAAGAATGAAGGCCGATCCTTCCCTCCAAAAGCGCATTAAGTTCGCCAAGCGCTTGAAGGTTCTCGAAGCCTTCCGCAAGTCCGGCAACAAGCCGGAGTGGATGATTCTGGACGTCATCCCGGTGCTTCCGCCGGAGTTGCGCCCACTCGTGCCTCTTGACGGCGGCCGCTTCGCCACTTCCGACCTCAACGACCTCTATCGCCGCGTCATCAACCGCAACAACCGGTTGAAGAAGTTGATGGAACTCCGTGCGCCGGATGTTATCGTCCGCAACGAAAAGCGCATGCTCCAGGAAGCCGTTGACGCGCTGTTTGACAACGGCCGCCGCGGCCGCGTGCTGCGCGGCACCAACAACCGCCCGCTCAAATCCCTCAGCGACACGCTCAAGGGCAAGCAGGGGCGTTTCCGCCAGAACCTCCTCGGCAAGCGCGTGGACTACTCCGGCCGCTCCGTCATCGTCGTCGGCCCGGAACTTAAGCTCAACCAGTGCGGCCTGCCCAAGAAAATGGCGCTCGAGCTCTTCAAGCCGTTCATCTATCACAAGCTCGAAGCCCAGGGCCACTGCACCACCATCAAGCAGGCCAAGGAGATGGTCGAACAGCAGGACCCCGTTGTGTGGGACATCCTTGAGGATGTCATCCGCGAGCATCCCGTGTTGCTCAACCGCGCTCCCACGCTGCACCGCCTCGGCATTCAGGCATTCGAGCCGACCCTCGTGGAAGGCAAAGCCATCCGCATTCACCCGCTCGTCTGCACCGCATTCAACGCGGACTTTGACGGCGACCAGATGGCCGTCCACATTCCGCTTTCGCCGGAATCCCAGGTCGAAGCGTCCGTGCTCATGCTCAGCTCGCGCAACATTCTTTCTCCCGCGCACGGTTTGCCTCTCGCCGTTCCTTCGCAAGACATGGTTTTGGGCATCTATTACCTGACCAAGAACAAGCCCGGCGCCAAGGGCGAAGGCCGTGTATTCGGATCCGCTGACGACGTTTCGCTCGCTCTCGAAGCCGGCGAAGTCGAACTCCTCACTCCGATTCGCCTCCGCTACACCGGCGAAGTCATTGACCTGACCACGGCGTTCGACAACCAGGACGTTACCCATACCGAGCCCGTGAAGATGCAGCGGCAATTCATCCAGACCACCGTCGGCCGCGTTATCTTCAATTCGAACCTGCCGAAGCACATGCCGTACATCAACGGCTTGCTCAAGAAAAAGGGCGTGCAGCAGCTCGTCTATTACGCCTACTTGCGCTTTGGCCTCGTCTCCACCGTCGAATTGCTCGACCACTTGAAGGCGCTCGGCTTCACTTACGCCACCAAGTCCGGTATCTCCATCGGCATCGACGACATGCTCATCCCCAGCGACAAGTACAAGCTGGTGGAAAACGCCGAAAAAGAAGTCGTCAAGGTGCAGCAGCAATACCTCGACGGCGCCATCACCAACGGCGAACGCTACAACAAGGTCATCGCCATCTGGGGCGACGTCACCGAAAAAGTTGCCGACGAAATGTTCAAAGCCCTGGAAACCCAAGACCGCGACGGCAACATCAACCCCGTTTACATCATGGCGGACTCCGGCGCCCGCGGTTCCAAGCAGCAGATTCGCCAGCTTTCGGGTATGCGCGGTTTGATGGCCAAGCCTTCCGGCGAAGTCATCGAAACCCCCATCACCTCGAACTTCCGCGAGGGCTTGACCGTGCTGCAATACTTCATCTCCACTCACGGCGCGCGCAAGGGCTTGGCTGACACCGCTCTCAAAACCGCCGACTCCGGCTACCTCACGCGACGTCTCGTCGACGTTGCGCAAGACGTCATCATCAACGAGTACGATTGCGGCACCTCCGACGGCATCTACGTCGAACCCATCATCGAAGGCGGCGTCGAGGTCGAGCCGTTGCGCGACCGCGTTGTCGGCCGCGTTTCTCTCGAACGCATCAAGGACTTCGAGGGCAGCGTGATCGTCGACGTCAACCAGGAAATCACCGAGGAACTCGCCAACCAGATTCAGGCTGCGGGTATCGAGCGCGTCCGCATCCGCTCCGTGCTCACCTGCGAATCGCGCCGCGGTGTTTGCGCTCTCTGTTACGGACGCAACCTCGCCTCCGGCCGAATGGTCGAACTCGGCGAAGCGGTCGGTGTCATCGCCGCGCAGTCCATCGGTGAACCCGGTACGCAGCTCACCATGCGCACGTTCCACATCGGTGGTGCGGCTACCCGCGTCAGCGAGCGCTCCACCCTCGAGGCCAAGAACAACGGCATCGTGAAGTTCGTGGAGCTTCGCCACGTTGAAGGCCGCGGCGGCACGGCCATCGCCATGAACCGCTCGGGCCTCATCGTCATTCTTGACGAAAAGGGCCGTGAAAAGGAGCGCTACCACATCGTTTACGGCGCGCGTCTCCGAGTAAAGGATGGCGACACCGTTAACCAGGGACAGACCCTCGCCGAATGGGATCCGTTCACCTTCTCGATCCTGACCGAAACGGCAGGTTCGGTGAAGTTCGACGATCTCCGTCCGGGCCTCACGATCGAAGAGCAGGTGGACGAAGTCACCGGCCTCTCGCAACTCGTTGTCACGCTGCCGCCGGGCGATGAAAAGCACCAGCCTGCGATCCTGGTCCGCGATTCTTCCGGCAAGGTTCGCAAGAAGTACCTCATGCCCTCCCGTGCTCACTTGATGGTGCAGGATGGCGACGAAGTCCAGGCCGGCGACGTGCTCGCGAAGATCCCGCGCGAATCCACGAAGACCAAGGACATCACGGGCGGTCTGCCGCGCGTGGTCGAGCTCTTCGAAACCCGCAAGCCAAAGGATCCCGCCGTCATCAGCGAAATCGACGGCACCGTCCGCTATGGCGAGATCGCCAAGGGCATGCGCAAAATCTATGTCGAAAGCGAAGATGGCAAGACGTCCAAGGAATACGCCATCCCGCGCGGCGTTCACATCAACGTTCAGGAAGGCGAGCACGTCCGCGCCGGTGAAGCCCTCATCGACGGCCCCCTCAACCTGCACGACCTGCTTGCGGTTCTGGGCGAAAAGTACACCCAGGCCTACCTCGTTAACGCGATTCAAGAGGTCTACCGCCTGCAGGGCGTCAATATCAACGACAAGCACATCGAGACCATCTCCCGCCAGATGATGCGCTGGGTCAAGGTCGAAGACGTCGGCGACACCACGTTCCTTCTCGAGGAGCAGATCGACAAGTTCCGCTTCCGCGAGGAGAACGATCGGATCATCGCCGAAGGTGGGCGTCCCGCAACCGGCCGTCCGCTGCTCCTCGGCATCACCAAGGCGTCGCTCTCGACAGACTCGTTCATCTCGGCGGCCAGCTTCCAGGAGACCACCCGCGTCCTCACCGAAGCGGCGGTCGCCGGCAAGGTCGATTATCTGCGCGGCCTTAAGGAAAACGTCATCATGGGCCGGCTCATTCCCGCCGGCACGGGTCTCGAACACTATCGCAGCCTCCAGCTGCTCACCGAAGTTCCGGTGCCGGCGCCCGTGGAAGAACTCCCCGAAGCCGCCGACTTTGCCGGAGCCGAGGATGCAGCCAGCCTCGACTTCCTCAGCGGCAAAGACGATGACGCTGACGCAGCCGCGGCCACCGAGGGCCAGGACTAACCATGTAGGGGCGGCTTTATGCCGCCCCTGTAGCACAGGCTTCAGCTTGCCCTGATGCAGGAAGAGCCTGTGTTCTTATACAACTTCAATTCACCAGCGTCCCGGGCAATCCCCGGGACGCTTTTTTGCATCCGAACCTCCGGGAACTTTTTCTCGATTCTCGGGAATAACTACCGGGCCAATAGCTGTTTTCTGTGTCAGCGCAGGACACGGGAATTGCACTGCCTTTCGTGAGTCCGATTCCACTTCAGCGCGAATCCTCCAGGTGGCGGAACAACGGCACGGGCCAATTGAGACCTCAGGGGAGACTCCATGCGCCGTGGTTACCGTTGCGCCTTTGTTCCGTTTTTTTTGTTCGCTTGCCTTCTGAGCTCGGGTTGCGGCAGCAGCGGCACGGCCCGGCTGGCAGTCACCACCACGTCCCTCCCGAATGGCGGCGTCGGCGCACCCTATACCGCTTCGCTCAACGCAAGCGGAGGGACCCCCGGCTACACCTGGTCGGAACTTTCAGGCGGTGCCATGCCCAAGGGTGTATCCCTGGGGAGCAGCGGCATTTTCAATGGAGCGCCGCAGGTCGCCGGCAACTTTGGCCCATATGTTTTTCAGGTAACGGATTCCGTTGGGGCCATCGCTACCACTGGAAATCTTACGATTACGATCGCAAACCCCGGCCTTTCTGTCGCCACCACTTCGTTGCCACCCGGCAACGTAAACACCGCATACTCCGTCACACTCGCGGCGGCTAACGGTACTTCTCCCTATACCTGGACTCAGACCTCAGGCGGCGCCATGCCCCCAGGCATCGCTGGAATTACCAGTGCCGGAGTAATTACAGGAACTCCCACAACCGGCGGCACCTTCGGTCCTTACGGATTCACCGTCACCGACTCCGCCAACGCGACAGCCGCTTCCGCGCTTTTCACGATCACCATCGGCTCTTCCCTGGCTTGCGTGCCCATGGGCAACGAGTCTGCATTGACCGCGTCGACCCCGTACGGGTTTCTGCTCGAGGGCATCGACGGCAATGGCAAACCCGTTGATATCGCCGGCAGCTTCACGCCGGATGGCACCGGCCACATCCTCTCCGCAAGCACTGACTACAACGGGTTCACCAACGGCCCCCAGCAACTGCAGGTGAACCTGGCGGCAAGCTCCTACTCCTTCGGTTCTTCCACGCTTGGCTGCATGGCTCTGGTCTTTTCGGGTCCGGTCGCCGGCACGATCATCACCAGGCGCGAGGGGGCCACCCCGCCTGTTCCCGCCGGTTCCGCAGCTCGACCCGCGGATACAAAACTGTCCGTATCCGCCGTCACCCCGCCCAACGGCGTGCTATTTTCATTTAGTCTCGGCGGATTTGACGGAAATATTTATCACAAGGGAAGGATCATCGAATCCGACAACGCCGGTGGCGGCACCAACGCCTCCGGTTTCCTTCGCGTGCAGACTCCCACTGCTTTTTCCCTCTCTTCGCTCCAGCAGAATTACGCATTTGGTGTGGAAGGCTGGACCGCGGCACCCACCGGCCTTTTTCGCACCGCCCTTGCCGGTTCCTTCACCAATTTGTCCGGCGTACTTTCCGCGGGATTTTCCGATCTGGATTTGGCGGGCGCGCCATCGGGGGAACTGACGGGTGGGAACGGAACGCTGAACTCCTCGATCGACGAAAGCACCGGCCGAGGCACGGGCACCTATACGATCCCGACGCCCTCCGGGAATCTCTCATTCGACTTTGCCTTCTACGTCCTCAACGCGTCGGACCTGATCTTGCTCTCCACCGACTTGTCGTCTGCCGCTGGCGCTGCTCCCTTGTTGTCCGGTCGAGCGCTCGCTTCGAATGCCACGTATTCGCCAGGCTCGCTGAATGGCTACTACCTGCTGGCCTCGCGGGGTCTTGACGCAGCCGGAAGCAGAATAGGAAATTTCGCTCAGCTTGGCACGATGAACGCCACCAGCGCCGGCACGATTCCCTCCGCGACCCTGTACGTGAACGACTCGGGGACCTTCACAACCACCTTTCACTCCAACGCCGCCTACACTGTGGAAGCCGCCTCCGGCCGTGTCTCCTTTACCGCCCTATTAACGGCTCCCCCGGTTGTCTATCTCACCGCCACCGGCGCCGCAGACGACCAAATCGCCGGGTTCCTCGTCGGTTCCGACATCAATGGAAGCTCGGGAGTGCTGGTCACCCAATCCGCAGCCGCCCCCGCCTATCCTCTCTCCAGTATCACCGGCAATTACGCCGCGAGCACGCAGGAGGACCCGGACGGGTTCAACGGCGCGGCTCTCGGTGCATTTTCCTTTAACGGCGCCGGTCAATACACCTCCGTTCAGACAACCACCGGCTCTGTTTCCATTCCCTCCAGTTCTGGATCCATCGTCGTCAATCCCGACGGTTCGGGCAGCCTCAACAATGGCTCGTTTCCATTCATCACCAACGGCAACCTGATTTTCGCGATTCCCGCTTCCGGCGATCCCTTGCTCTACGTCTTCACGGCTCCTACATTCACCAATTGACCTCCACGGGGCTGGCAAGAAGTCGGTTGCGGCTTCCGTACGCAAACGGCGCGGGATACCGGCGGACTTCGTCCAGGCGCACATGATGCAGGCTATTGTTTCGGATCCGGCTCGAACTGATACCCGACGCCGCGAATTGTCAGCAAGTGAACCGGTTTGCCAGGTTCCGGCTCGATATAGCGTCGCAACCGAACGATGAAATTATCTATCGCCCGCGTATCCGTGTCCTCGTGCAAATTCCACACGTCCTCCAGAATCGCCTTGCGCGATACCGGGCGCCCGGCGTTCTGGATCAGATAACGGAAAAGCTCCATCTCCATCAGCGTAAGCTGCACAACCTTTTCGCCCATATGCAATTGAAGATTCTGAAAATCAACTACCTTGTCTCCGAAACTGTAACTTTCCGGAGAACTGGTTTCCGGTGGCGCGGGTTCTGCAGTGGGCGCTGCGGACTTCTGCGACCACTCCTTGCGCCGCAACAGGCTTTCAATCCGCGCCAGCAGAATAGCCAGATTGAACGGCTTCGGCAGGTAATCGTCGGCCCCCGATTCGAACCCCTTCAGCACGTCCTCCGCGCGGCCTCGCGCCGTCAGCATCAACAGTGGAATATAGTTCTTTGCCTCGCGCAACTCGCGCGCCACCGAAAATCCGTCTTTCCCCGGCAGCATCACGTCCAGCACCAGCGCGTCATAACTCTCGTTGTTCTTCAACAAGCGCGCCAGCGCCTCTTCGCCGCGGTCGGAGATCTGCACGGAGTGCCCCTCCGCTTCCAGGTTAAAGCGAAGCCCCTGCGCCAGGTGTACTTCGTCTTCCACGATAAGAATCCGGCTCATACTCGATAGATTCTCGGCAAGCGGACGGTGAACGTGCTGCCCCGGCCTTCGCCTTCGCTTTCCGCATAAACGTTGCCGCCATGGCGGCGCGCGATCGAACGCACAATGAACAATCCCAGGCCGGTACCCTTCACCTGTCCCGCGAGTGGATTCGTTGCCCGGTAAAATCGATTGAAAATGCGTTTCAATTCGCCGCGTGGTATCCCAATCCCCAGGTCACGCACCGACAACAAGACCGTGTCCATGTCCGGCGTGCGCACATCCACGATGATCTCCTTGCTTTCCCCGGAATACTTGACTGCGTTGTCGAATAGATTGAACAGCACCGTGCGCAACTCTTCGGGGTTTCCCTGTACAAGCAATCCCTTTTGTGGCGCAACGCCGAAGCGTAACTCCTCCGGCCCCAGATGGTGTCGCAATCGCGTCAGCTCCAGCGCGCTCTGCACCAGCAAGGAAAAGTCCAGTTCCTGCCAGTTCTTCCGGTCGCTCCGCTGCCGCGCCTCGCCGGCTTTCAGCACCTGCTCCACTGTCCCGAGCAGGCGATCCGTGTCCTCCAGCATGATGCGATAGAATTCGTTCCGCTTCGGCTCATCAAGCTGCCGGCTCTCGAGTGTCTCCAGGTACATGCGAATGGAAGCGATCGGCGTCTTCAACTCATGCGTGACAGCGTTCAGGAAACTGTCCTGCTGTTCATTCCGCCGGATTTCCCGCACCAGAAAAACCGTATTCACCGACAACCCCGCGATGATCAAGCCAAAGAAAATAACTCCAAAAATCAGCGGCGCAACTCGGCGCCAGTTGATCACAATCCAGCCGACGTTCACCACCACCGTCAACGCCACCAGGCAAACGCCTAGCGTGATGAAAAATGCCATCGATTTTGTGCGGCTGGATATGCGCATTGGGCCTTCCGCCTAAATCATAGTAGCGAAACGCCTGCGTAGCGGCCACCTTCAGGCTTGCCCTGACGAAAGAATGGGTGGCCCCGTGCTCTGACGAGCGAATGGGTCTCAGATTTCCTGTTTTCGGGGCAGGGGCTCGCCCCTCCCTCTTGCCTTTGTAGTTGCTGCCTTCCGGGGCGCGCATTTTGCACCCCGGATGATTTTACGGGGGGGCGCTTTTCGCCTGTCGCGAGAAATCCGCGTTAGCGCGCGGCTAGTCCCCGTACGTCGGCGACACGGGAACGCTAGCCTTGTCCACTTCGGGCGGCATAACGTGAATTACCGGAACATTGTTCTCCGGCTTCCGGGGTTCCTTGAACTGGGGAAGTTTGATGTCCCATGCCAATCCAAGTTTCTTCAATGCCAGAATTCCATACCAGTTGATATCAACCTCGTACCAGGCCAGTCCGTGGCGCGCCACCTGCGGCGCCGCATGGTGATTATTGTGCCAGCCTTCTCCGAATGTCAGCATTGCCACCCAAAGGCTGTTCGTCGACGTATCGCCGGTAAGGAAGCGCTGCGAACCCCACATATGCGTCGCCGAGTTCACCAGCCACGTCGAGTGCAGCCCAAAAACCGTCCGGAAGAAGAATCCCCACAGCAGGCAGGACCACCCGCCAAGCACAAACATCGCCAGCGCCACGAATCCCATCGGGATCCAGTGCCACTTGCTGATCCATACGTGAAATTTGTCTTTGCGCAGGTCCGGAACGTAGGGCAGCAGTTCGTCCGCTTTGTTGTGCATCGCCTTGCCCGTTATGATCCAGCCCATGTGCGCCCACAGCCCGCCGTCCTGCGGTGAATGCGGATCGCCTTCCTTGTCCGTGTTCTGGTGGTGAACGCGGTGCGTTGCCACCCAGGCGATCGGTCCGCCTTCCAGCGCCAGCGTGCCGCAAGTCGTCAAGAAGTACTCCACCCATTTCGGAGTTTTATACCCCCGGTGCGTCAGCAACCGGTGATAGCCCATGCCGATTCCCAGGCTTCCCGCGATCCACCAGAACAAAACCGCCAGCGCCAGGCCCTTCCACGTAAAGAAAAAGAACGCCGCAATCGCGCCGATATGAAAGGCAATCATAAAAAGTGTGGTCACCCAGATGATTGGCTGGGTAAATGTCTTGTCGCGCTTCAAGATGCTCATGGCTCTCGCGGTCCCTCGTTCTGGTTTTCTCAACTCCGATTCCCACCGTAGCATGGGCGGCAAAAGCCATCTGTAATACTTCTGTAATCCCATCCCCCTGTTTTCAGGACTGAAACACTGCAAAACCTGTCCGTTATTCCACCAATTCGCTCCAATCTGGCCCTTCGTACAGGTATGCCGCAGGAACCCTAGCATCCCAACTCACTTGCCGAGTTTCAAGAATCTTCCTTATCATGGGAAATCGCTGTTTGAGGCCGATTGCAGCTAATCCCGGCTGACTGGAACCCATGCAGCCTGAGACGAATTCCGACGGGCCCCCCAATCTCTCCTCCTCTAGAGAGCCGCGCACCTCTGCGGACGAACGCCTGGAACTCTTCGAAAAACGCCAGCAGGAACTCTGGCGCCTCACCTTTTTTGTTCTGTTTCTCGTCAGTGTGGCTTTCGCCTGGATGTCCTGGGACTGGATCAAGTCGTCAAAACTTTACCTTGAGGCACTTCCTTTCGGTCTGGTTGCTCTCGTCGCCCTGCTCGGCTTCTACGTCTGGGACAAAACCAAGGAAATCGCCGAACTAAAAGGCCTGGTCCGCGGTCTCGACAAGAAAGACGCCGTCCTCCCAAGCGACAACCAGCTCCAGCATCTCTTTTCCATGATTTCCAAGTCGCAGCAAGGCTTTCGCGACCTCATCGATTCCTTCGACGATATTCTGCTGGCGATGGATCTTGAAGGTGAGATTCGTGCCGTCAATCGCAGCTTTGCCGACCTGGTTGGTAAGCCCTTCCAGGAAATCATTGGCTGCCGGCTCAATGCATTTTTTGAGGATGTGGACGGAAACCCGATCGAAGTCCTCGAAACAGGTAAGACCAGATTTCTCGAACGCCGCATCTGGTCCGGCGTCGTTCAGGTCCGCCTCAAGAAGCGCAATTCCGTCTATTTTTTCGACTGCGTCGCCCACGCCATGCTTCGCGACGACGAGGTCCACGGCGTCACCGTCCTCGCGCGCGACATCACCGCGATGAAGCGCAGCGAGGCCCGCTTTACCGAGCTCTTTGAAACTCTTCAGGAAGGCATCTACATCGTTACACCCGAAGACAAGATCCTCGAAGTCAATCCCGCTCTTGTCAGAATGTTGGGCTACTCTTCCAGGGAAGAGCTCATGTCCAAGCGAGTCTCCGAAGTCTTCGCTGATGACTCTCAGCGCACTTCGATTGTCCGTGAAGTCAGCCGCGAAGCCAGCCCCCACGGCCACGAACTCACCCTGCGCCGCAAAGACGGCCAGCCCGTCTATTGCCTCAACACCGCTTCCGCCGTTCGCGACACCGCCGGCCACGTCATCCGTTTCCAGGGAGCCCTCGTTGACATCACCGAGCGCCGCGCGATCGAAAAGCAGCTTCACCAGCAGCAGGAATTCGCCCGCCGCCTGGTGGACAGTTTCCCCGACCTGATCTTCGTCGTGGATACCGAGCGCCGCTACAATTTCGTAAGCTCCAAGTTCAAGCAAGTCCTCGGTTACGAGCCGGCCGAAGTTGTGGGCCTCACATTCGGCGAACGCACCCACGTCGACGACCGCCCGGCGATGATGGCCCTGTTTGACGATTTGATCGCAGGAAAACTGAACTTCGCTTCCATCGAAGTTCGCGTCCGCCATAAACAAGGCGAATGGCGCAGCCTGAAGTGCAATTTCAGCCCCCTGTTCGACGAGCACGGCAAAATCGAAGGCGCCGTCGTTTCCGGCCGCGACGTAACCGAAGTAAAACGCCTCGAAAGCCAGCTTATCCAGGCCGAAAAACTCGCCGCCATGGGCCAGATGCTCGCCGGTGTGGCTCACGAATTGAACAATCCGCTCACCGCCATCCTCGGTGCCAGCGAACTGCTCCGCGAGCGCCAGGGGGTGGACGATAACACCAAGCGCCAGCTCGAAATGACCCACCGCCAGGCTCGCCGCGCCGCACGCATCGTCCAGAATCTCCTCGAGTTTTCGCGTCCCGCCTCGCCACAAAAAAAGACTTTGGACCTTAACGTGGTCATTGATCGCACGCTGCAACTCCAGGATCATTCGCTGCGCCGCAACAACGTCGAAGTGGAATTCCAGGCCGTCCCGGGTTTCCCCCTGATCGTCGGTGACGCTAACCAGCTCATTCAGATTTTCCTGAATCTCATCAGCAATGCCGAGCAGGCCATCCGCGAAGCGCGCCCTTCCGGCCGCATCCAAATCCGTCTCGGGCGCTCGGGCAATCGCGTTTCCGCCACCGTTCAGGATGATGGCATCGGGATTCCGCCGGAAGTCCTGCCGAAGCTTTTCGATCCCTTCTTCACGACCAAGCGCCCGGGCGGCGGCACCGGCCTCGGCCTCAGCATTTGCATGTCGATTGTTCGCGAACACGGCGGCAATATCGAAGCATCTTCGCTCCCTGCCGGCGGCGCGGCCTTCACGGTCACACTGCCCGTTGCGGAGCCGGAAGCCGGCCGGCGTCCCGCTTCCAAGATCGATTCGGGTTCAGGTGAACGCGCCATGCCGACCCTGGACGCCTTTTCGAAACACACTGTCCTGGTTCTTGACGATGAAGAGAGCATCCGCATGCTCCTCACCGAGGGCCTTGCATCGTACGGATTAAAAGTCGATTGTGCTGCTTCCGCGGAGCAGGCTTTAAGCCTGATTCTCAACACCCGGTATGACGTGATTCTTTGCGACTTGAAGCTTTCCGGCTCCGGCCCCAACGCCGACGGTTATGGCGTCGCTCAACGCTTGAAGATCGCCTCGCCGGCCCATCAGCCCGAGATCATTTTCATGTCCGGCGAATTGATGTCCGAAGACAACACCAATCTCCCCCCGGGAGCCCGCCGCCTTCAGAAGCCCTTTCGCGTTTCGGACGTCCTGCACATATTGACCGAAATTTTCAGCCCCTCGCCTGTCCAATCCACAGGGCAATAAAAATCCAACGAATCCCTGCCACGCGTAGCCGCCACCTTCAGGTGGCCCAGCTTTCCTAATGACAGGTCCGAACGGTTAGAGCAAGTTTCAAGCCGACTCCCAGAGGCACTTGCGGCAAGCGAACTTTCCCAGCCTATTTGCTGGTCTTCCCAACGGGCGCGTCCACTCCAAAATCCCACACATAAAGGTTCAGCCCGTCTTCCAGTGCTTCCGCCAGCACATACTCTCCCGGCGGCAAGGCTTGGCTCAGCGTAAATCGGTAAACGTTGGGCGCGACTTCCCATCTCTGCATCGAGATCTCACTCATATTCTCGCTGACCGCCTGGCCAAAAAGTGTGTTGATCGATTCCAGCTGCCGGTTGTTCCGTCCTACTTTGGTTCGCACCAGTTCCACGTCTGGCCCGGACTCGCCGGCTCGGCGGCTCTTCTTGATCGCACTCGTTGAATCGGGATCTGGTGGCGATTCCCGCAAATAAAATTCCGGGTTGGTGGTTTTCAGTCGCACAACCGCGTGCGACCCCTGCAACACCACGCTCTGTTTTCCCGGTACCAGCGGCACGGGGGACAACACCTGCGCGATCAACCGTTTCTTGTCCGTTTTTGTTTCGGATCCCGCCTGGTCCAGGATTCGGATCGTTTTTCCTTCCACCAGAAACATCCCCTCGCCCGAGGGCAGAAACGCTCCGTCTCCCACTCGGAGGCTCGCGTCTATGTCCGCCACGTTGTCCATCCGCCGTGCTTCTTCCTGTTTATGGACTTTTTCTACCAATGCGGTGGACTGCTTTTTCTCCTCCGCCTCCATCTTGGCCGTCGCGTTCCAGTCCACCATGGATGCCGGCAACTCCTCCCAGGCGCCCCGTTCCAGGCTGAAATACCTTACGTGTTCCCCGTTCCGCTGGTATTCCCGCACCAGTTGATAGCTGCCATCAGTCAGCATCAGTTTCAATCCGCGCGGGTAGATTTCAGTCTTTTTCTCCGGAGCCACAGTGTTCCGGTCTTGCGCAAATCCCAAATCCCTTAGGGCGCTGGAAGCTAGCAGCAAAAGGCACAGTCCTACGATAAAGCCGGGATGGAGAGCACTGCTGGTGGGTCGACGAGCCATGAAGACTCCGGATTGCGCGTCCGCAACACGTCTGATGCATTATCTGTAAGCAGGATAGCTCGGGCTTGATGTGAACCGCAAGGCAGCTTGACGGGAATAGTACATTTGCGCAGGAACCACAAGGGAATCGGGCGGAGGTCCCCCGCGGGAAAGTCGGCGCTGTTAGTGCGAACAGCGCGGGAAAAGGGTTACCAGAACCATTAGGTCCGACAGGGTAAACAACCACTGGTCGGCCTGTGCGCCAGCCGCTTCCGCAGCCCGCGCGATCATTCCAAGGTGCCGGCTTTTCGCGAAATTGTGCACGTGCTCAACGCAAATGCCAGTCAAGCTGGCTACTTCCGCGTCGGTGAATATCTTCTGGCTCGATTTGACGGTAACCACGGGTCGCCTCTCGTTCGCGTCTTCTTCCGCCGTCTCTTACTACTTGTGATGCTCGACGTAGGTTAGAAGATGCAGATCACTAGAGCAATAGTCGTTCCGTTTCAGCACGGTAAAACTTCTTCACTAGTACTTTTTTGTTTGCTTGTGGAAATACGGCTTTTGCCGCTTTTTCGGCACTTTTGGGGTACGGGTACCTGTAATTACTCACGGGTGGGAATATGCAAAAACATACCGAACTTGAGAACTTCCTACAGTTTTCGGGAAAGTTTCGCCTCTATTTCCCGGATCTGTTTGGCATGGCGAAGTTGATGTGCTGCAATCATTTCCATCCATTCATAGGCGTTTAACATTCCGAGAAATGGATGCCGCCAGCAATAAGCGCTCAAATCCCTCCGTTCCGTCTCCGAAATAAACGCCAGTGTACGCTCGCGCGTCCGCCTCAGTCCGCCGAGCATTGTCTCTTTTTCCCCCATCAGGCTGGAGTCCAGCGGCACCGGTGATCTTCGGCGAATCACCCTGGCTTCCACCAGCCACAACGGCAAGTGCATTCGCTTCGGAAAGGGAACTGGAATTGGCGATTTTTGTGTCAACTGGTCGGCACGAGTGACGACCCCGCGTTCCACCACCACCAGGTGGGCCACAAGTTCCGCAGCTGACCACTCATTCAGCCCGGGGCACTTGTCCCAGTTTGAGGTGGGAATCGCATCGGCCGCTCGAAAAAAAGCAGTTTGCGCGCGGCTCAATTTCTCAAGAATCGGCTGGAGAGTACGCACGCCCATACTCTAGCGGAGTTCCCCTCTTCATCTCATAATTCTTAAATGTAGCGCTGGCTTTTAAGCCAGCTCTTGGGTTTACTCTAGTCTTCTGTGCCGCCTAAAGAGCCGCCCCTCCGGCCTCTTCAAATGCGTGCGCCAACTGCAATACACGCGCCTCGCCGAACGCCGGCCCAAATATCTGCAGCCCTACCGGCAGCTTCCCGCAGACCTTCCCGCATGGCACCGAGATCCCCGGTACTCCCGCCAGCGACCCCGTAACCGTATAAATATCAGCAAGATACATCTGCAGGGGATCGTTTGTCCTCTCCCCCAGGTTGAACGGGGGCACTGGCGAAGTCGGCGTCACTATCGCGTCCACCTTGTGAAACGCATTCCGGAAGTCTTGCGCGATCAGCGCACGCACCTTTTGCCCCTTCAGGTAATAGGCGTCGTAGTAGCCCGCCGAAAGCACATACGTCCCCAGCACAATCCGCCGCTTCACTTCCGGCCCGAAACCAGCGCCCCGTGTCTTTCGATAGGTCGCCACCAGCGTATCCGCCTCTTCCCGCAGGCCGTAGCGCACCCCGTCATACCGCGCCAGGTTGGAGCTCGCCTCCGCCGTCGCGATAATGTAGTACGTTGCGATCGCGTAGTCCGTATGCGGCATCTGGATATCCATCACCTCGCAGCCCAGGTTCCGCAATAACTCAATCCCCGCCGTAATTTTTCCCCGGACCCCCGAGTCCATCCCCTCCCCAAAATATTCCTTCGGGATGCCGATCTTCATCCCCTTCACAGGCTTTTTCATTTCCGCGGAGTAGTCCTCCACCGGTGCTGTTGTGGAAGTCGAATCGTTCGGATCCCGCCCGGCCATTACCTGCAGTACCCCCGCAACATCGGCGACGTTTCGCGCAAACGGCCCGATGCGGTCCAGCGACGACGCAAACGCGATCAATCCATACCGCGAAACTCGCCCGTAACTCCCCATCATCGCCGGAATGCCGCAAAACGCTCCAGGCTGCCGGATCGATCCTCCGGTATCCGTTCCCAGCGATGCCACCGCCAAATCTGCCGCCACTGCCGCTGCCGACCCGCCGCTCGAGCCACCCGGAACCGTGCCCGGCGCAGCCGGATTCTGCACCGGTCCATAAGCCGAATTCTCGTTCGAGCTACCCATCGCGAACTCATCGCAATTCGTCTTACCCAATATCACCGCGCCCGCCGCTTCTAGCCGGCTCACCGCCGTCGCGTCGTAGGGTGGAACGTAATTGTTCAGAATTTTCGACCCGCAAGTGGTGCGAACGCCGCGCGTGCTGATCACATCCTTCACCGCAATCGGCACCCCGGCCAGCGCTGGCAGGGGCTTGCCCGCCGTCACAGCCGCGTCAATCCTGTCCGCCTGCGCGTACGCCCGCTCCTCGCTCAGCGTCAGATACGCGTTCAACTCTCCATTCCGCGCCGCAATCCTCTGAAAATGCTCCGCCGCCAGTTCCCGCGCCGAAACCTTCTTCGTCCCAATCGCCGCCTTCACGCTCTCAATCGTCCAGCTCGTCCCCATTGCGTCCTCGAAGTCTCCGTGACCTCTGCGTTCCTATCTCTGTGAACTCTGTGTTAAAGAAACTTCAACCAATCACAAACCAACCCGCGAAGCCTTTCCGTCCCCTTACTTCCTTTACCTCATCTCTCTATCACTTTCGGTACCCGGAAATACGGCGCCTCCGGATCCGGCGCCTGCTTCAAAATGTCCCCCGCCACCGCGCACGGCACCACAACATCCTCGCGCAACGTCGCATCCGCCGTCTGGTCGTCCGCTAACACCTGCGCCATCGGCTCCACGTTCGCCGTATCCAGCTCGTTCAACTTCCCAATGTATTCCAAAATATCGTCAACCTGCGCGCGGTACGTCTCCAGTTCCGCCTCCGTCAAATCAAGGTAGGCCAGCTCCGCCACCCGCAACACATCTTCCCGACTGATTTTCATAATCTTGGTACCCTATGAAATAATTCTTGCCTGCAAATGTTATCATGCCAGTTTCGGCGAGATTCCCAGAAATCCCTAAAACGACTCGTAGACAGGGAACACATCATACCTTGCCAGCTTGTGAGCGCCGTCAAACACAAAAACTAGGTAGACCATTTCTTTCCACAAGACTGCTCTGGCCGAGTTTCGTTTCACAGCAACAACGATGCTTTGACCCGCGTAATCATGGCCGCCAATGTGCATAACTTGAGGTCGGACCAAATCAGATGGATCAAAATTCTGTGCTTTTAGATAATCAATTACCTGTTGTGGCGACTCGCCTATCCGAACATCTCTTGCCACTCTCTCTTGAAGGGTTTTTATGCCTGTGGTCCGGATCCCAAATATCGCGAAATATGTCGAGCCAGCCAGCACCGCGAGCGAAACAATCACGCCAATTTTGTATTTTCTGCTCACCTATGCGAAGAGGGCTTCGCCGAGCCCTTGGCGCGACATTTCTAGATATGTGGCCACATCGCTCAGGATTTGTGACAACGTCCCGACCCGGATAGGTTCATGGGCAGGGACGGTTACGTGGTGATCAGCACCTTTTATCAGTGAGGTCAATCGCATGTGGGTTCCCGTTTGTCGTGTTATTACGTATCCAAAACGAGTGAGAGCGCGGGCCATGTCGTGACCACTTAAGTCACGAGGGAGCTTCAAGCAGGAATTACCTCATCCTTTACGATGTGTAGACGAATCACTCGCGGTTTTTCTTGCTCATCAAAATGGCACGAGACCGCATCCCGGATCGATGCCTTCAGTTTGTCGAGTGTCTCAGCTTGCGTAAATATCGAAAATCCCAGGGCTCGGGCTTCGTAGCCACCTTCTGGCGACTCTTGGACACTGAAAATGATCTCATTGTTTTGCATACCCTACTCGCGAGTATATAGCCTAGCCACAAATACACTTAGTCGTTTCTTCATTTTGCGGTTACTTCCGCAGCCTTGCGCGGATACTTGGTGCTGACGTAATCGTCGAGCAGTTTCTTGAACGACACCGCCAGTTCATCGTAGTTGCCTTCGAGCGTCATCGCCTTCTGTCCGTCAATGTACACCGGGCAACGCGGCGCTTCGCCCGTTCCTGGCAGGCTGATGCCGATATTCGCGGCTTTCGATTCGCCCGGCCCGTTGACGATGCAGCCCATCACCGCCAGCGTCATCGTTTCCACGCCGTCGTATTGCGTCTTCCACGTCGGCATCATCTCGCGAATGTAATCCTGCGTACGCTCGGCCAATTCTTGGAACGTCGTACTCGTCGTGCGCCCACATCCGGGGCACGCCGTTACGCTTGGTGAAAACGAGCGCAGCCCCAGCGCCTGAAGCAGTTCGCAGCACGCGTACACTTCCTCGCGCCGGTCGCCACCCGGCTTCGGGGTCAGCGAAATCCGAATCGTATCGCCAATCCCATCCGCCAGCAGCACCCCCAGCGACGCCGCCGACCACACCAGCCCCTTCATCCCCATCCCCGCTTCGGTCAATCCCAGGTGCAAGGGCTGCTGCGTCTTTCCCGACAAATCGCGATACACGGTAATCAAATCACGCGGCCGAGAAGTCTTGCACGAAATAATAATCTGGTCGTTGCGCAAACCGCTCTCCAGCGCCAGCTCCGTCGATTGCAGCGCCGAAAGCACCATGCAATCGTTGATAATCTCTTCGCTTTCCTTCCCCAGGTTCTGGTCTGTGTTTTCCTGCATCTTGCGCATCACCAGCTCTTGATTCAGCGAGCCGCCATTCACGCCAATGCGCACGGGCTTGCCATGGTCCACCGCCACTTTGCAGATCGTCGAAAACTGTTCGTCGCGCCGCTGCCCCGCGCCCACGTTGCCCGGATTGATGCGGTACTTGTCCAGCGCCGCCGCGCACTCCGGATACTTCGTCAGCAGTACGTGCCCGTTGTAGTGAAAATCGCCGATGATCGGCACGTTGCAGCCCGCGTCCAGCAGTCGCTTCTTGATCACCGGTACGGCCGCCGCGGTTTCCGGCACGTTCACCGTCCAGCGCACAATTTCGCTGCCCGCTTCGGCCAACTCCAGCGTCTGCTTGAGCGTGGTCTCCACATCCGCCGTGTCGGTGTTGGTCATGGACTGCACCACAATCGGCGCGCCTCCGCCAACCGTGATGTTTCCCACCTTCACGCCATACGTTTTCTTCCGAGGATGCCGCAGCGCGGCGGCATCAAATCCCGCAATCTGGTTCAACATATCCATCTATTTTAACAGCCCCCAAACATTTCTGCCGCATGTAGGTGCCACCCGGCAACCTATAGTCCAAGGTCCAAAAATAGTTCTTGACATATTCCTGTATGGGAATATAATTACCTCATGCCTCGCGCCTCCACCACCTCCGACGCCTTTAACGCCGTGGCCGAACCCCGCCGCCGCGACATTCTCTCGTTTCTCGTAACGCAGGAACGCCCCGTAAATGACATCGTTCTGAATCTCAATCTGCCGCAGCCTTCCGTCTCCAAGCACCTGCGCGTGCTGCTCGAAGTCGGTCTGGTGGATGTGCGGCGGGAGGGCCGTCAAATGTTTTACCGCACCAATGCCGACGCCATTAAGCCGCTGCATGAATGGACCGGCACGTTTGAGCGCTACTGGCGGCACCAACTCGCCCGCGTGAAAGAGCGAGCGGAAGCAGCCGAAAAGCCCAAATAGAATTTCCAATCCAATCACATCAGAGGAGAAAAACATGAGCTCACCCGCACCAAGCATGTTGGACAATTTGACGCTGAACGTCACGCAGGAAATTCACGTAAGCGCGTCGCTCGAAACAACCTTCGCGGCGCTCCTCGAGCAACTGGGGCCCTATAACGAAGTAGGCGAGGACAAGCCGATGCCTATGGTGATCGAGGCATGGCCCGGTGGCCGCTGGTTCCGCGATCTCGGCACTGGCAACGGCCATTACTGGGGCACTGTGCAGGCGATTAAGAAACCAACGTTGCTCGAAATCTGCGGCCCGCTCTTCATGTCGCATCCGGTGGCCAACAATCTTCAATACCGCCTGAGCGAAGTTCCGGGCGGCACGTTGATCAAATTTCATCACTCCGCATTTGGATTGCTTGTCGAATCCGACCGCAACGTGGAGAACGGCTGGAAATACATCCACGAACGCGTCGTTCGCCGTGCCGAAGCGGGCCGCAAGCATTAATTCGCGGCGGAGGATCCTGTGCCAACGAAGCGCTGGCTGGAACCTGTCCCGACTCGGTCGGGAAGCCAGCTCTTCTTGATTCAACAAACAGTTTTCTCGTTTCACCCGGTGGCGCCAGACCGCTTACGGCTGGCGCCACCGGAAAGGTCAAAATCAAAAAGGAGCTTTCCCTCATGTCGAAACAAGAAGAAGCAGCACTCATCCTCAATCTTTACAATCTGCGCCGCGAAGAGACCATGCGCAAAGCGCGCGACTGGTATTTTCGCGATTTCAATCCCCAATCCTTCGCGGATTTCAACGCCGCGATGTTTGGCGAACACAGCGCCCATCTGCGCATGGTGGTCAGCTATTGGGAAATGGCCGCCGCGCTCGTCAACAACGGCGCCATCAGCCTGGAACTTTTCTCCGACAGCAACGGCGAGCACATCGGCGTCTTCTCCAAGATCGAACCGCTCCTCGGTGAAATCCGCGCCGCCTACGGCCCCCAATTCGCCACCAGCTTCGAGAAGTTGATCGACGCCACGCCCGACGGCCGCAAACGCGTCGCCAAGACCCGCGAACAGATGAAAGCCATCCACGCCCAAATGGCCCAGGCCCAGCAAAAACACGCCAAGTCCGCGTAAACCGCCCGGTAAGCGATAATCCCCGTTCACCCTGAAGCGCCCGAGCGACATTCGTCGCAAGGGCGCTTTCGGCTTCTCTGTAGGGGCGGCTTTAGGCCGCCTCCTTCCTGCTTCCCTGCAGCGGCCGCCTTCTGTGGCGGGTGCGCCTCCGCCGAATTGGTGTTACCAAGACCCCATATGCATGTGGCCTTTTCACTCCAATGGATGTACCGGAATATCTCCTTATTAGGTGTGGGTCGAGATCAACCTCCAACATTCTCGATTTTCCACACTGTCGAACGATCGGGAGAGAACCTTCGCAACTCAAACCCTCACCTCACCTCATCGGGGGTAGCCAGATATCCTGATCGACGTAGGCGGTAAGGGGCGTGCCGGCGGGGATCTGGACGTCCTTGCCATGCTTGATCAGGCCGATAGGACCAAATAAGACGGTGAGGGCTACGGTTGCGCCGGTTTTGCTGTCTCCTTCGCGGCCTTTTGTGCCGCGCAGATGGATGTGATTGCTGCCGACAACCAGATATTGAAGCTGAACGTTCAGCTCACCCGGCTTGCCCATCATTCCCGCTTTTTTTGCGGAAGATACGCTCGCGACGGCGTGGGCACCTTTGGCTACCACCACGATATCTCCGACTTTGATATCGTCGTCCAATAGAAACTCCACCGGATCGCCTTCGTGGGCAGTCTTGGAACTTAGTTCCGCGGCAAATTTCAAAGACGCTGGAGAGCTGTCGCGCAAGAGACATCCACCGCTTGTCGTGCATATCGGTTTCGACGGGTCCGCTGCACCACCGCCCGCCGGGGTCATGGCTCCGTGTGCCGCTTCCGTGGCGGCCGAGGGTTTGCTCCCCTGCGCAGTGAGCATTGCTTCCATTACGGATTGGTCTACTCCCGCATTCTTCAAATCGATCAGCGCCTGCGCGGACACGTCAAAGTCCGTGGCGTCGGATTCAATCGCTTTCACGATGAGTGCGGGCGCAAAGCCGTTCCTGGTCATCGTGACGACGTCGGCGTTGGTCAGCGCTTTTTGGGTTTGTGCAAACGCGGCAATGGCGGAAAACATCCACATAGCAGTCAATGCCAGTCGGACGATCCTTTTCATGGGCCCACCTTGGGATTGTTTTAGAGACAGTCTAGAGAGTTTCACGTTTTCAGAAGTAGTGACAGGAGGAAGTATGATGGCCGTTACCTATCGTCAACCGAGGGGTCGTCAACCGACGAGCATTTGTTCAGGTTCTGGCAGATTGTAAGGACAGACATAGAAGAGTGGTATTGTGCCCGGCTGCCGGATAGACTTTGAGAAAGCCCGGTCGGAAATTGGTTAGAAATGTGGCCGAGAGGGAGTCAGCGCGGATGGCGGATCGAGCAGCGATGGTTGAGAGCGCGCCTCTTGGGGCGGGAGAAGAGCGCGACGTCGAGCACTTCGACGTATTGATTGTGGGCGCGGGCCTCTCTGGAATTGGCGCGGCGTATCACCTGCAGGCGGAATGCCCGAAAAAAAGCTATTTGATTTTGGAAGGCCGGGGCGCGATCGGGGGAACGTGGGACCTGTTTCGCTATCCGGGAGTCCGCTCGGACTCCGACATGTACACGCTGGGCTATAGATTTCGCCCGTGGCGAGAGGCGAAAGCGATCGCGGATGGCCCGTCTATTCTGCGATACATCCGGGATACCGCGCAGGAATTCGGCATCGATCGCAAGATTCGCTATGGGCATCAGGTGAAGGCCGCACGGTGGTCGTCCGCGGATGCGCACTGGACGGTCGAGGCTACCAAGACGGATGGCTTGCCGGCGCGCTTCACCTGCAACTTCCTTTACATGTGCAGCGGCTATTACGATTACGCCAGCGGCTACATGCCGGGCTGGCCGGGGATGGAGAAGTACCGCGGGCAAATCGTGCACCCCCAGAAGTGGCCGGAGAATCTCGAATACAAAGACAAGCGCGTCGTCGTAATCGGAAGCGGCGCAACGTCGGTGACGCTGGTGCCGGCAATGGCGGACTCAGCCGCCCACGTCGTGATGCTTCAGAGGTCGCCGTCGTACATCCTCGCGCTGCCGTCGCAGGATGCGATTGCCAACTGGCTGCGCGGAAAAGTGCCGGCGAAGCTGGCTTACACGATTGTGCGCTGGAAAAACGTGCTGGTGGCGATGTATCTGTTCAACCAGTCGCGGAAGAAACCGGAAAAGATCAAGAAATGGCTGCTGGATCTGGCGCAGAAGTCGCTCGGGCCCGGATTCGATGTGGCGAAGCACTTCACCCCGCGCTACAACCCGTGGGACCAGCGGCTGTGCTTTGTTCCCGATGAGGATTTGTTTCGCGCGATCCGTTCGGGGAAGGCGTCGGTGGCGACCGACGAGATCGAGTCGTTCACCGAAAAGGGATTGCGGCTGTGTTCGGGCGAAGAGATCGAAGCGGACATTATCGTTACCGCGACTGGCTTGAAAGTGCAGCTAATGGGCGGGATGGAAGTCTGGGTAGATGGCGCGCGGGTGCAGCTCTCGCGAGCGATGAGTTACAAGGGAATGATGTACAGCGACGTGCCGAACCTCGCCTCGTCGTTTGGCTACACAAACGCTTCGTGGACGCTGAAGTCCGATTTGACGGCGGAGTATGTTTGCCGCCTGCTGAACCACATGGACGCCGGCGGGTATGCGAGCTGCACGCCGAGGAAGCGGGATGAATCGATTGCGGAACAGCCGGCGATTGATTTCAGTTCCGGCTACATCCAGCGGGCAAAAGACGAACTTCCCAAGCAGGGTTCGAAGCGACCGTGGCGGCTGCATCAAAATTATGCGTTGGATATGCTGGAGTTCCGCTTCGCGAGCGTGGACGACGGCACGATGGAATTTCAGCGCGCTGAGAATCAGGGGAGAGCCGATTGATGAGCGACTGGAGTTGCGGAGAGATTCTTGTGCGGCGGATGTGGCCGCGATGATCACGCTGCTCCTTGTTCTTATTGCTTTTCTGGCGATGAGTTTGGGCGGGTCGGTGATTTTCACCGCCATCACCGCGCGTCGCGTCGAAAAAGCTTTGCCTCCGCGCGGGCAATTTATCGAAGTTGCTGGCGCGCGAATCCACTATCTGGATAAGGGCTCGGGTCCGCCCATCGTGATCCTCCACGGGCTCGGCGGACAGATGGGCAACTTCACCTATGCGCTGCTGGAGCGGTTGACGGACGAGTTTCGCGTAATTCTCATGGACCGGCCCGGCTCCGGTTATTCGAGGCGTGCCCCCGGTGCGACGGGACGGTTGACCGAGCAGGCGGCGGTAGTGGCGGAGTTCATCCGCAAATTGGGACTGGACCGTCCCCTGCTGGTTGGGCACTCGCTGGGCGGCGCGATCGCGTTGGGAGTCGCGCTCGATCATCCGGAGACAATATGCGGATTAGCGCTTATTGCCCCTCTGACCCACGTGCCGAGAGATGTGCCCGCCCCCTTCCGGGCAATGGACATCAAATCGGACTTCTTGCGATGGTTGGTGGCGTGGACGGTGGCGACGCCGATCGGCATTCGCCGCGGGAAGGCGATCCTCGATGCCATCTTCAGCCCGGAACCCGCGCCAGCGGATTTCCCTATTCGTGCCGGCGGGATTCTTGGCCTGCGCCCGCGGAGCTTTTTCAACACATCATCGGACATGAGGGGCGTCAATGTGGATCTGGGGGCGATGGTCGCGCGTTATTCTTCGTTGCGGGTGCCGGTGCGCATTTTGTATGGCACCACCGACCAGGTGCTGAGCCATCAGGTGCACGGCGAAGCGATGAAGGCGGAAAGTTCGATGGTGAGCGTGGAGCTTGTGAATGGCGGGCATATGCTGCCGATCACAGCGCCGGATTTGACCGCGAAGTTCATTAAGGCAGCGGCTACGAAGGTGATCGGGGCCACCTGAAGGTGGCCGCTACTGGTTATTTCCCGCGGCCGCCGGCTGGGCCGGAGACGTCAGGTGGTGTGGAGAGGGCGTTCGTGGTGACCATGGTGTCGCGGAACTGGCTGAAGAGGTCGGCGATGGTGCTGGGCGAGTGCGGAACGAGCACCGTGTTTGTGCGGTCGTTGGCCGCGATTTCTTTCAGCGTATCGAAATACTGGGTGATCAGCACGAGTTGCATCACGTCGTGAGGCGTTGCACCCGCCACCGCTTTCGCAAAATCCTCGATCGAATCCTTCAATCCGGCGATGATCGCCCTGCGTTGATTGGCGATGCCTTCGCCTTGCAGCCGCTTGGACTCGGCTTCCGCTTCGGCCTGTTTGACGGCCAGGAGCTTGTTGGTTTCGGCGCGCGAAACGGTGGCTTCGCGTTCGCGCTGCGCGGCGTTGATGTCGTTCATCGCCGCTTTCACCTTCGGGTCGGGCACGATGTCGGAGATCAGCACCTTCACGATGTTGTAGCCGTATTCGTGCATCGAACTGTCGAGGGAGTCCCGCAGGTCCTTGGCGATGTCTGCTTGGTTGAGAAAGGTGTCGTCGAGCTTCATTTTCGGGACGTGGCCGAGGACGACGTTGTAAACCATCGACTCGATCTGCTTGACGGGATCAGAAAGCTTGTAGAACGCGGACTCGACGCCCTCGGGCAGAACTTTGTACTGGATGGAAACCGGGATCTGCACGAACACGTTGTCCTGCGTTTTCGTTTCCACCTGCACGTCGAATTGCAGCACCTTCATGCTCATGCGGCGCACCACGTTTTCGATGAACGGCGTTTTCCAGTTGAGGCCGGGCCCCGCAACACGCGCGAATTTGCCGAGGCGCTGGACGATGGCCACTTCGGCGGTCTGCACGGTGAAGAATGATCCGAGCACCGCGCCGAGAACAAGCAGCAGGAAAATTACGCCAAAAATGGTGAAGAGCGTCGCCAGAGGTTCCATGCATGGCCTCCTTGGTGCCGTGAAGAGAGTAATTGAGAATTCATGCGCCGGGCGAGCGGAAGGCGGGGGCTGTCGTCGAGAAGGTAACACTGTGCAGAGGGAGCGGACAATCGAAAGGAATAATCGTAGCGGCCACTTTCAAGTGGCCTCTCTCGCCTAAGTAGCGGCCGTCGTCCGCACCTGACGCTTTGGAGTGCGGCCGACCCGGTCTGCCCGCTTTTACCGACCAAATCCACCGGCCAATTTCAGAGGGAACCGCGAATTCCGAGGGTGTCGGCGTTTTCGCGGAGGGCGGCGATGCAGAACGTGATGTGCTCGTCGAGGGGAACGCCCAGTTCTTTCGCGCCTTTGATGACGTCATCGCGGGAGACCCCGCGGGCGAACGCTTTGTCTTTCATCCGTTTTTTCACCGAACTGGCTTCAAGATCGAGGATGCTCTTCGAGGGTCGCACCAGCGTGCAGGCGACCAGAAAGCCGGCGAGCTCGTCGCAGGCGAAGAGGGTGTGCTCCAGCGGCGACTGGCGCGGGACATTGCAATAATCGGCGTGGGATAGGATGGCCCGGACGATTTCCTCGGAGTAGCCGCGCTCGCGAAGGATTCTGGCCCCCTCGGTGGGATGCTCGCGGTCGGCGGCATGCTCGGCGTTCGGCCAGCGCTCGTAATCGAAATCGTGGAGCAGCGCAGCGAGGCCCCACGTCATTTCGTCGGCTCCGTTCTTGCGGGCATAGGCCCGGACGCAGGTTTCAACCGCCAGCATGTGCTTGCGAAGGCTTTCGGATTGGGTGAATTCGCATACGATCTTCCAGGCGTCTTCGCGCGTGGGCATAGAGGCTCCTGAGGAAAAGGAAATTGTAGCGTAGTTTGCGCTCATCCTGGATTCCGTCGACCCTTTGTCATCCTGAGCCCATCCGACGAGGATGGGCGAAGGACCTCAACTTCAGCGATACCTTCAAACCAGCGGGATCGCCCGGTCCAAAATGTGCCGAACTGAAACCAATGTGCGGAATTGAAAACCCCGCGAAAAAGAGAATGAAAGCACAACCTGTAGTGATACGATAAAGCAAGAAGCACAAGCAGCTGTTGAAATGCTAGCGTCCCGGCCGGATGGACAGGCGAAAACACGGCGCAAACAGGGACGATTCCGGGCGTTTCCCATAAAGTTTTTTGAAAAATACTATTGACAAGAATCTGTCACTCGAGTGACACTCCCATCGCGCCAGTAACTGCCTTCCCCCGAGAACGCTCCGACGTTCCTTCCTATCCGCACGCCGGAATAATCAAAAGTCAAACGAGGAGTGCCGGTGTCCGCACATTTGGATAAAGAGGCAACGATGAATTCATTGGAAATGGACCGCGAAGTCATTCGCTGCAAGACCTGCGGCCTGGTGCAATACCGCACGCGCACGGGCAATTGCCGTCGTTGCGTGAGGGCCCTGCCTCAACGGATGGAATACCTGATTCCGCAGGAGGCCCCGCAGGAAGAAGTGGCTCCCGAAGCGATCTCCCCCAAGTTCGCGAATCAGGAAACGGTCGAGAACATCGGCCAGCGGATTCGCCAACTGCGGGAATCGCGCGCTATGACGCAGAGCCAGCTGCAGTCGAAGTCGAAGGTCAGCCGCTCCTACCTCTCACGCATCGAGAGCGGGCAGATGACCCCGAGCCTCGGCACGCTGGAGAAGATCTCCGAAGCGCTCAACGTCGGCCTGAACCGGTTCTTCATTCCGGAGTCGGACGGCGAAGCGCTGCTCGAAGACCCCTTCATCCAGGGACTGCGCCCGTTCTTGCGCCAACTGGACTGGGAACAGTGGCAGTCAATATTGAAGCGGTTGCAGGCGATCAGCGATCACGTCAACGCTGCGCCGATCACTCTCCGCCCTATCGGTAACCCGGCTCGGCTACCGCAGCCCGCGCCGGCGAATGGCAACGGGCAGCACGGGCACATCGGACATGCCAGCCATTCGAATGGGCTGATCCCCGCGCAAGCCCATGGTCAGCCGCAGGGCTATCCGCTGCGGAGGCCAGGCATGCCGGTGTTCCAGCGCCCGCTGGCACGCTAAGAAGAATTTCTGGAGAGAAGGCCAGAGCACAACCGAGCGGCGTCCCGATGTTGGGACGCCGTTTGTGTTTTTTCCGTGCAAGTAAGACTAGGCCAGTCTGCTGAACTTATCGGGACCTCACCGGTCATGCGACTGGGCCAATTTCAAAGCGGCCCTCGATTTGGCAAGGGTGCAGTGCCTGATATCCAACTGGCTTGTCTAAATTGCAGCCGGGTGGGATCAAGCTTGCGGCAAGATTCTGGCTTCGGCTCGGCCCTCGGAATCACTAAGTCGAACTTCGGACCTAAGTTCTTTGCGTGCCTTTACCTGTCTCATACTCTGTGGAACACCCAGAATTCAAAAGGGATTGTCGGACGCTAGATGCATCTGGCATTGCGCTTGCTCCACGTCAACATAGGCGCGTAGCAAACATAACTCGACTTAGGGAAACAACGGAGAATCAGAGCTGAGGGACTAAAGGAATATCAATGAGGTTTTCCATCTGGTTCGCCAGCGCAGTACTTATTGCTTTTTTATTTGGGTCGGTTGATGCGGCGCGCTGTCAGCTCCCGCCGGCGCAAAGGCAATTAAAAACCTACACCTTATCTAACAGCCCAAAATCCGCTGATATCTCACCCGATGAACGTCTGGTAGTCACTGAGTACATAGAGAAGCGGGAGGGTCAAGATTCGGCGACGAATACATTTGTGGACTTCGTGCGACTCTGGGATTTTAAAGGCAACAAATTGATCGCGGAGTTTGGTGCGCCGCAATCAGATGAAAAGGCGGTTAAAGGACATCTTTACGCGAGCGGGGCTTCTAGCGGGCGATTCGTTAGATTCACGCCAGACGGAAAGTCGGTTGTAGCACTTATAGACGGGACGATTCACGTCCTGCGTGCCACAGACTTAATCGAGCTCCGAGCCATTCCGCTTGTTAAGCCACAAAGCTTCACGCGAACGGTCCGCAACCGAGTAAGGGTAATCGAGCCGAGCATACGCACAATGGAGATATCTCCGAACGGAAACCTTATTGCAGTTCTCTGGCTTCGGGAAATGACCCACGGCAGCATTCAGCTGTACGACCTCTCGTTGGCTGAGAGCATCTTGAGCTGGGACACTCCACAGGGATGGATAAGCCACACTCGGGAGTTGGTGTGGCATCCCGACGGGAAATCGCTTCTGCTTGCAATTCCAAACGCGATTCCCTGTATGTCGCAGGGCGGTCAGCCAGATGCCTTTGCATTTGATGTCCAGACCGGTGCCATTGAACACGAGTTCACCACGGGGTTGTTGGTGGGTAGTATTGCCGTTAATTCTGACAATCGCGTGCTGGCTGTCGACCGCAACTGCATCGGAGTCCTTAAGAATCATGATCCGATGCTCAAAGTGTTCGACCTCACTACAGGGAAGAACATACGGAAGGTTTCTGGAAGAGGTTCGGGGGTGCGCTACTGGGTCTCAGCGTCGGCTGATGGAAGCCGATTCCTGGCCTTCACTGGCAAAATGAGAGTGAAGTTTGACTGGGGTGATGCACTTCCCTACGGGGTTCCGGTTGATGAAACATTTTCAGTTTGGAGCCTCGTGAATTACGAAGGAATAGTCACTTCCCAGAACATCCCAGGGCTGAGGGGCTCGGAGATTCGTCTGAGCTCGAGAGGCAATTATGCAGTTTCATATGGCAAAGCATCATTTGTTTACGAGCTGCCATAGCGTCCGATCAAGGCATCGCCGGTGACAGTTTTAACTGCAAGCCCTGATCGGCGCACTCAACGGACAAATTGCTCACTGCGGATTCTTAAACCCGCAGTGGAAGTGGGCAGTGCTAACCGTGGACGACAGTTACATGGGTGGAGGGACTTCGAGGCGGATGAGCTTGTGGGCGGAGTCGAGGTAGAGAAGGATTTCGAGGTCGGAGGTGGTGGCTTTGAGTACTTCACAGGAGTTCCCTGCAGCGGTGGCTGTGCCCGATGGATTCGACGGAGAATGTGCCGGGAGTCAATTGAAGTGGCGCGTCGCATTTTGGCAGCAAACGAAGTAAGCTTCCAGTCTCCACTTCCCACTTGCCGGAGGATGAAATGGCAGGCTCACCCGCAAGCGCACCAAACGTTCCGCAACCACCTAAATTTGCCACCGCGGCCGAGGAGCGCTTGCATCGCAAGCGCATGCTTGCCGCCGCGTTTCGCCTCTTTTCGCGTTTCGAATTTGATGAAGGCGTCGCCGGCCACATCACGGCCCGCGATCCGGAACGCCTGGACCATTTCTGGGTGAACCCGTTCGGGATGCATTTCGGGCAAATCCGCGCGTCGAACCTGATTCTGGTGAACCATCGCGGCCAGGTCGTCGAGGGCAACCACCCGGTAAATGGAGCGGCATTCGCGATTCATTCGCAAGTACACGCCGCGCGCCCTGACGTGGTTGCCGCGGCGCACGCGCATTCGATGTACGGGAAATCCTGGGCGTCACTCGGGCGGCTGCTCGATCCCATCACCCAGGACTCCTGCGCGTTTTACGAAGACCATGGCTTGTTCGCGGACTTCACGGGTGTAGTGTACGAAACTTCCGAGGGAGAGCGGATCGCTAAAACCCTTGGCCCGCACAAGGCGGCGATTTTGCGGAATCACGGCTTGCTCACCGTGGGCGAGACGGTGGAAGAGGCGGCCTGGTGGTTCATCACCATGGACCGCAGTTGCCACGCGCAATTGCTCGCCGAGACCGCCGGTGAGCCGGTAAAGATCGATCACGCGCAGGCCATCACCACCAGGGGGCAGGTGGGATCTCACTTCGCGGGGTGGTTCCAGTTTCAGCCGCTTCTCGCCCGCATCCTCCGTGACGAGCCGGACCTGCTCGACTAGGTTATTCGCGGACGACGGCTACTTTGGCGGAGGGGACTTCTAGGCGCATGAGTTTGTGGCCAGAGTCGAGGTAGAGAAGGATTTCGAGGTCGGCGGTCGTGGCTTTCAGAGCTTCGTAGGATTTTCCGCCGGCGGTGGCTGTTCCCGTGGATTCGACGGAGATCGTGCCGGGAGTTAGCTCTTGTGGGATGAGCACCGGAAAAATTTGCGCGCCTTTCTTGTTCCAGTCGTAGATGTGGGCGAGAAGTTCGAACTGGTGATAGAGGTTGTTGTCCAACACGGCGATGAGCGGCGAGCCGAATGAGTTGTCCTGCTGGTAGGCAGCAGCGCCCTGCATCTGCAAAGTGGTTTTGGCGACGCCGTTCACGAACATAATGTGCGCGGAGTTGGACTTGTCCGTTTGCGCGGCCCAGTCGTAGCTGAGCGGCGCGCCGTCGGGCTGCAGGGTAAGCGTGCCGGTGACCTTTGAGGATTTTCCGTCGGGCGTCTTCATGGAAGTGGAGCCTTTGGCGATCCAGCTAGCGCCGGAGGGTTCGATCTCAAATTCCTCGCGCCCGATGGATGCTCCATCAAGAAGGATATTGAATTTCCCCTTGTCGGCGGCAAAGACGGAACCGGGTGCCGCTTTCTTGTCGGCGGCGTAAGCGGAGAGGCCGACCACAATCGCGAAGGTGAGCAGCAGAGCCAGAACGCTGAACGAAGTTCGACGGAAACAATCTCTTCTCATGGCTCCCCCTCAGGACTTCGGCTTTTCAAGTTCAAGATGCGCTTCCAGATCGGCTGCCGGGACGCCGGCAATTCCGCGACGAAGAATCTCTGCGACGACCACGGCGGCATCCCCGGAACTGTCCACGCGAAAATCGGCGAGCTGGTAGGAAACGATGCGCTGCGTGTGAAGTGCGCGGAAGCTCGCTTCATCGCGGAAAAGCGGCCGGCCGGTCATGGTCATGCAGCGCGAAAGCAGCACTTCGATACGGGCATCGAGCCAGATAACGGGCACACCCGCGTTGCGGAGAAATTCCGGCGCGCCGGGCTGCGCGTAGGTGCCTCCGCCAAGAGCAAGCACCGTGGGTTCCTTTTGTTCGACCGCGCGGCCGAGGGCGGCGCGCAGCTCGTCGGCTTCCAGTTGACGAAACGCGGGCTCGCCGTGGCGTTCGAAAAATTGCGGGATGGTAATGCCGGCCGATGCCTCAATGCGTTCGTCAAGATCCACAAAACGCCAGCCGAGATGCTGGGCGAGCCGCGCCCCGACGGTGCTTTTGCCCGAGCCCATAAACCCGGCAAGGCACACGATGGGAATACGCGGGAGCGGGCCGCGAGATGTAAGCGTCTGGTTCACGACAGTGACAATCGCGGATTTGATTTCATAGCGTTAGATAAAGAATACAGCGATGCAAGCTGGAGCTAAAGGCGAAGATTGCGAAATTGGTGAAAGAAGCAATTCTTTTGAGTGTGGAAGCGAAGCTTCCGCTTTCGCGTCACGAGCCACTAGGAAAAATCTTTCGCTGGCCTTCTGCGTCCCTTTTAGCTTGAGCTCAGAGCTAGTTGCGCTTGAGGATGCGAATTGTGCCGCTATATGAGGAAAGTTCGACTTTGGCCAGTCCTTGCCCCACCGTACCGAAGAGGCTGTGGGCGTAACGCGACGCGGTGTGGCGGCTAGCATGCGTGTCTGGCTTCAGAAAAGCCGCGGCCTGATTGTCCACCACGCCGAGATTGGTCCGCGCGTTCAAATCAAAGGAATCGTTCCCGGAAAACCGGACCTCGACAAGGCCCTTTCCGCTGCGCATGGTGTAGAGACCCGTCCGAATAAAGTCGCCATCGTAAAGAATGTTGCCCGAGGTGGTCATCAGGTTCACGTTGGTAAGCGATGGCTGAAGCACCTGCGCGCCGCCGCTGATGGACGTGAACTCAAGCTTCCCGGAGCAGAGCGTGCATACCAGCGAGCCGCCGGTCGTCTTAACGATGATGTAGCCGGAAACCTCTTTCAGGTGAACGTCACCCGCAACGCTCTCGAGTTTCATGTCGCCGGTGACCTGCTCCACATAAATCAGGCCGGTTTGCGTCTTGAGTTGCAGCTCGGTCTGCTCGGGCACGGTCAGCTGAAAATTTGCTTCGACTTCGTGGGGCAGCGCAGAAGAGCTGAGCGAGGAGGCGCTGATGTCAATGCGATCGCCAACCTGCTCGATATCAATCGCGACTTTGTCCGCAATCGAGGTGCTGGAGACGACGACTTCCGGATTCTTCGAGGACTTTACCTCGATGCGGCCGTTGACGATGTTCTGCAGGACCACGACAGGATGGCCCTTCACGGCGAAATGGCGTTCCTGATGTTCCGGGGAAGCCGCGATGGCGGTGGAGGCGGCAAACAGAAGAAGCCCGAAGCTCCACACACTCAACGATTGGCGATGCTTGATCGTGGGCTGCATTTTAGTTGTCACCCCTGCCGCTTTCCATCATCGCGGCGAGTAAATCGGCCTTCTGCTGATACGCAGTATTAAGGTATTCGCGCGCCAGTTCATCCTGAGGATTCTGCTTCAGATGTTGTTCGCACTCGGCGATAAAGGCGTTCAAAGTGCGCAGATTCTGCCGGAGAGAAGCATCCACCTGGGAATTGCCCGCCAGCTGCATGTTGGGCACGTCGAGCTCCGCCTGGTTGAGAGTGAATGACGCGGACTCCGAAGGCGAAGGAGCGAGATCCCCCGTTTTGATGCCAGACTGCTTCGGGGTGGCCACATTTGTGTGCAGCTCGGTTGAAGGAGCCGCGGGCGCAGGCGTGGCACGCTGCGCGTCACGCGGAGCTTCGACAGCAGGCTGATTCTTTGCGACGTCCGGAGTGGACCGCTGAGGAACCCGGGCCAGAAAAATCACCGCAGCCAGCACAAGCGCGGCCGCAGCCGCGGTGACAAGCGTACGCGGCTTCATCCACGCCACGATAGATTCCCACGCGGAAGTTTGCCCGGAGACCTCGACGGATTCCTTGATCAGGCCTTCGGCTTCAAGCTGCGCACGCAGGGAAATCCAGATGCGATCCGGCGGCGCAACCTCGGCAGGAAGCGCCTTGGCCGCGGAGATAATAGAATCGAGATCGGCGACAAGTCCCTGGCAAGCGCCACAAGTCGCAAGGTGCAGGCGAGCGTCCTTGGGAAGCTGCTCTAGCCCTTCGGATTCGAGAACGGATTCCAATTCTTTACACTGCATACAAGGATCTCCCGAGGGATAAGCAGTGAGCGGCTGTCCCTGGAAACGTAGTCCACGAATTCTCTGCACCGGGTGACTGGAGTGTTTTACTCATTCTAGCTTATTCCTAGGATCCTGACGGACTCTTTGCGGCCTTGCGTTCCTCGCGAGCCTGCTGGCGAATCTCTTCCTGGAGCAGTTCGCGAAGACGCGTGCGCGCTTTGTGCAATTGCGACTTCGAATTTCCAACGGAGCATCCCATGATGCCCGCAATCTCATTGTGTTCGTAGCCCTGCACGTCGTGAAGCACGAACACGGTCCGATAACCCGGCGGGAGCTTCTCAATGGAGCGCTCCAGGTTCACGCGATCCACGGCTCCGGAGAGTCGTAAATCGGGGGCGCCGACATCCCGTTTGGGGCCGCTGTTTTCGGCGTCGGGTTCCAGGGTCTCTTCGAGCGAATCGGTGGGGAGCGATTTCTTCCGCAAACGCATAAGCACGACGTTGACCGTCATGCGATGCAACCACGTGGAAAAGGCCGATTCGCCGCGGAACGTGCCGATCTTGCGGAATAGCTGGAGGAAGGCTTCCTGCATCAGGTCTTCCGCGTCGGCTGGATTCCCAACCATCCGGAGACACAGGGCATAAACCCTGCGGCCATGGAGCCGGTAAAGAAACTCAAAAGCGGCGGCATTCCCCGTCTGAGCCAGACGGATAGCCTCCGCTTCGGTCCACGCTACCGGCTGTGCTGGTCTTTGACGGGCCAACTGTCCAGTTGCGGCGCCACTAATACTACGGATGCGCCGAGTCGCTCCTAAAGTTGTCCCTGAGATGACGGAGGAGGCGCACATATGCACCTATAGAGGGTGGATAACGTCCATAGGTTGCATGGGGCCAAAAAGACGTCCCCAGGGGGTAAAGGTTTATTGTCCCTTGAGGAGGGTCATCCGTCTATGGGCAAGATGACGCTTTGGGGCAAGCAGCGCGGGGGACGAAGGGAGGAGCGAGCTGTGGAGTGCCGCATTGAACTCCAGCAATTGCGCGTCCGGCAGAGCCAGCAGGAAGCATTTGAGAAGGACTATGGATTCGCGGAGGCAGGTATTCAGGTCATAGTGGGAGGCGTCCAGTTGGTCCCATTCGAGTTCTGGCTGGACGGAGGTGGGGTCGTTCAGGGCTTCCGCAGCGCTGAAGAAGGACTCGTTCAAATTTTCAACCAGCTCCAGAAGAGTGGAGATTTTATGAAGGAATTGTGAGCGCTGGCTGAGAAAGATGCGGCTGCAAATTCCGTTGAAGCTCGCGGCGCGGCGGCTCTTCGCCTGCTGAAAATTTTCAGGATCGAGAGGGCTCAGATTGGGAGTGGTGCGAAAGTGCTTCGCGTGAACCAGCATGGCCCGTAGCAGAGACACGAGAGGGTCAGCGAGTCTCCTGCATAGGGCGGGCGTAACCGTGAGAGCTTGATGGGCTTTGACCAGGCGGCCATTGCGACGAAGTCCAATCACTTCGTCCAAATTCACGCTGAACATTGCGTACGATGTTTCAAGATCACGCAATGTGTTCAAGTAAGTTCTGGATTTTTCGCTGGAGAGCGGGGATCTCCAATCTTGAGACACAGAGCCAGTAGGAAGAGGCGAGAAACTGAGACGCACTGTTGACCTCCGCGGGACGAGTCGAAGAGTTTTGGGAGTATAACAAAACTTTTAAGAATCGATAATATTAATTTTCGTGTACCAAAACGGGAATGGGCTCTTCAATCGCAGCTTGCTGCCTTCCTTGCCCTGCCAACCAGCCGCCTTTATACTCCTCTTGCAGCCACCGGGAGAGGGAACTTCAACTTGCAATTCGAGCCGCGGGACCAGTTTGAACAACGCCAGAAGAAGCTACAGCAGATCCAAGCCCTTGGATTTGAAGCATTTCCTCGCGAATTTCGCTGGAGCCACACCGCCGCGGATCTCGTGCAGGAGTATGCCTCGGCGCAAGCTCCGGACCTCGAAGCGGAGAAAAAAGAAGTGCGAGTGGCGGGACGCATCGTTTCCTACCGGCTTATGGGCAAAGCGGGTTTTGCCCACTTGCAAGGCGGCGGAAAGCGCATTCAGATTTATGTGAAAAAAGACGTAGTGGGAGAGCGGGGTTTTCAACTTTTCCAACTGCTGGATTTGGGCGATCACGTCGCCGTTCGCGGGCACATGTTTCGCACCAAGACCGGCGAACTTTCCGTGTGGGTCGAGGAATTATTTTTCTTGTCCAAGGCGCTGCTGCCGCTGCCGGAGAAGTGGCACGGTCTGTCGGATATCGAATTGCGCTACCGGATGCGGTATCTGGATCTGATTGCGACGGAACGATCCCGTGAAATTTTTGAGACGCGCGCGCGAATCGTCCGCGAGCTGAGAAGATTTTTTGACGGCCGCAAGTACATCGAAGTCGAAACACCGATGATGCATCCCATTGCGGGCGGAGCGGCAGCGCGGCCCTTTGTCACCCATCACAACACCTTGGACATAGATCTTTATCTAAGGATTGCGCCGGAGCTTTACCTGAAACGCCTCACGGTGGGCGGTTTTGACCGGGTATACGAGATCAACCGGAATTTCCGGAACGAAGGCATTTCGACCCAGCACAATCCGGAATTCACGATGCTGGAGTTTTACGAGGCCTACAGCAACTACCGGGACCTCATGGACTTGAACGAGCAACTTTTCCCGCAGTTGGCCAAAGCGATCACCGGATCGACCACCGTGAAATACGGCGACGTTGATCTGGATTTCAGCAAGATGCAGCGGTTGACCATGCGCGAGGCGATTGTGAAGTACTGGCCGGAGGGCGCCGGCCCAGCTCCGGCACTGGAGGAATTGGCGGCCCCCGGCGGTGCGCAACGCGCCACGGAGCGTTACAACATCTGGGCTAAGTCGAATCGCGCGGAGTATGTCGCGGCGAAGGGGAAGCTTGCGGACGGCGAGTGGACGGGATTGCTCTTCGAGACGATTGCCGAAGACCAGTTGATCCAGCCGACGATTCTTTACGATTTCCCCACGGAGATTTCACCCCTCTCCAAGCAGAAGCCCGAAGATCCGAGCCTGGCCGAGCGCTTCGAAATTTACGTGGCGGGCATGGAGATTGCCAACGGCTTTTCGGAATTAAACGATCCCGAGGAGCAAGAGCGGCGCTTCCTTGCGCAAATTGCCCAGGGCGGCGACGAAGTACCCAAGCAACTCGACGTCGACTACGTTCGGGCTCTGGCGCACGGCATGCCGCCGACTGCGGGCGAAGGCATCGGCATCGATCGCCTGACCATGCTGCTGACGGATTCGCATTCCATCCGTGACGTGATTTTGTTCCCTCTCCTCCGTCCCGCAGGAAACTCCGAAGACGAGCCGCCGGCGCAGGCAGCCGGGAAGGCGTAGAGGATCCGGCGCGCCATGAGCTTCGAATGGTTTGTGGCGCGCCGTTATCTAAGTCCCCGCATCGCCCCGCGATTCTGCGGCTCATCACGTTGTTTTCCGGGATTGGCGTGGCCGCGGGAGTCGCCACCCTTGTAATCGCGCTCTCCATGAACAGCGGCTTCCGCGAAACTCTTCAGGACCGGCTGCTGGGAGTGACGGCCCACATTTCCCTCACGCGACCCGGCTCCGGCGGAATCCCAAACTATCTGGCCCTATCGGACAAATTGCAGCAGATGGCCGGCGTGCGCTCGGTTACGCCCGCGATTTACGAAACGGTGCTGCTCTCGTTCGGAGGGCAGGCGCGTGGCGTGGTAACCAAAGGAATTGACGTTGACCGCGAGAAGAAAAGCGACGAAGCTTTGCAGAAATTGACCTCGGGACAACTTGATTTTTCGGCCGATGCGGACGGAATTGACGGATTGCTGATCGGCAAGCAACTTGCCGACGAATGGAAAATGCGGCCCGGAGATTATGTCACCCTTACCAGCCCGCAGGGCCGCCTGACGCCGTTCGGATTGCTGCCACGGACCAGGAGATTCCGGGTGGCGGGTGTATTCGAGTCAGGTTTCTACGACTACGACGAGAACTGGTGCTTCGTATCCATGTCGGCGGCGCAGTCGCTGGCCGGCGCGGGGGATATCGTGAATGTCCTTGAGTTCCGTCTGGCGAAGCCCGAACTGGCCCCGCAAATTGCGCTGGAGGCGGAGCGCGCCGCGGGGCAGGGATACTCTGCAGCCACATGGATGGAGGAGAACCAGGCCCTGTTCAGGGCGTTGAAGCTGGAGAAGTTGGTCACGGCGATCTTCATCGGACTGATCACCTTTGTTGCCGGACTGAATATTCTGGTGGTTCTTTCGATGACCGTGACCGACAAGGCGCGCGACATCGCCGTGCTGCTCTCCCTGGGAGCGCGCCGGGAACAGGTCCGGCGCATCTTTCTGTACCAGGGGCTCGCCATTGGAGCGTCGGGCACCACCCTTGGACTTGTGGTTGGGTACGCATTTGCGTGGTTTGCCGGAACCTATCAGCTGATTCCCCTTGATCCCCAGGTTTACGCCGTGCCCTATGTGCCGTTCCATCCCAATTTTCTCGACGGCTTGTGGATCGCGATTGCCGCCATGAGCATCGCGATGGTCGCTACGCTGCTGCCGGCGCGAGAGGCGGCGCGCCTGCTCCCTGTGGAAATCCTGAGGTTCGAATAAGCCTGGAGCGATTCCTGAAACTAATGGCTATACCCGACTATGGCTCTCGATTTGCTCCTATAAAAGGCAATACTTGGGAGGCTTTTCCAGCCGGGGCGCCGCAGGTGCGGTGCGACCGTAAGGCCTACCGTAAAGTATTGAAACAGAGACAATTAGAAATGTTCCAATTTCGAACAGTTCCTCGGTCTACCCACATGGGTAGCTTGGGGAAGGAAATGGGAAAACTGTTGGGCGGGGAAGCGCAAGTAAGTCGCATTAGTTGGGGCTGTTCCCGATTCGATATGGCGCATCAAATGTATGAGCCCGCGAACTCGTGCTGTGACAGAAAGCCTTGCCGAGGCCCACGCGGAGATCGAGGATGCCACTGATGGCTTCGCCAAGCACCGCGGGGGGAAACCTGGTAGGCGAAGTCGTGCTCGAATCGCGCGGACTGCGGAAGAATTTCCGCTCGGGCGAGAAAACGTTGGAAGTTTTGACGGATGCAAACCTGGAATTGCGCGAAGGAGAGATGGTAGCCATCGTCGCGCCGTCGGGAGCGGGAAAAAGCACATTGCTCCACCTGCTCGGCGCGCTAGACACTCCAACGAGCGGTACAGTATACTTTGCGAATAAAGCGATCGATACAAATCAAGACGCGGCTCTGGCGGAATTTCGCAATCGAGCCGTGGGGTTTCTCTGGCAAAGGCATCAGTTGCTGCCGGATTTTACGGCGGCGGAGAATGTAGCGATGCCCTTGCTGGTGCGGGGAGAGCCACAACAAGTCGCGTTGAATACCGCGCGTGACTGGTTGGCGGAGGTTGGGCTGCGGGACCGGGCCGAACACCGTGCGGGAGAACTTTCTGGCGGGGAACAGCAGCGTGTTGCGATTGCCCGGGCGCTCGTCACAGGGCCGCGCGTGCTGCTCGCAGATGAACCCACCGGAGATCTGGACGAGCAGAATGCTTGGGCCGTGTTCGAGTTGCTGGAACGGTTGCACCGCACCCACCGTCTGACGTCGCTCATCGCGACGCACAACCTGGCGCTGGCCGCGCGATGCGATCGCGTGATTGGACTGGAACATGGCGTTCTGCGGATTCGCTCGGTGAGAGCCGGAGCGACGGGGACCCCAGGGGGAGAAGCGAGCTAACGTGTTCGAACGATATACTGAGAAAGCGCGTCGCGTCATCTTTTTTGCCCGGTACGAAGCCAGCCAGTATGGCAGCCCGTACATCGAGACGGAGCATCTGTTGCTCGGCTTGATGCGCGAGGACAAAGCCCTGGCGAACCGGTTCCTGCGCCAGCAGGGCTCGATCGAATCCATTCGAAAAGAAATCGAAGCCCGCATCACCATTCGCGAACGCATTTCCACGTCGGTGGAGGTGCCGCTGAGCGCGGAATGCAAGCGCATCCTGAACATGGCGGCGGAAGAAGCCGAGCGCCTGGGCCACAAGCACGTGGGCACGGAGCACCTGCTGCTGGGAATTCTCCGCGAAGAGAAATGCTTCGGCGCGGAAATCCTGATGGAGCGCGGGTTGCGGCTTTCGGCGCTGCGCGAAGAATTGTCGCGCACCACCGGCGAGAAGACCACGGCTTCTCGGCCCAAGGAAACTTCACTTCTCGCGGAGTTCAGTCGCGATTTGACGCAAGCGGCGACGGAAGGCTCTCTCGATCCGCTGGTGGGGCGCGAAGGCGAAGTGGAACGCGTCATTCAGATTTTATGCCGGCGAACGAAAAACAATCCGGTGCTGATCGGCGAACCGGGCGTTGGCAAGACGGCCATCGTGGAAGGCTTGGCGCAGCGCATTTCCGATGGCGATGTGCCGCCGTTCCTGGCCGACAAGCGGATTCTTTCACTGGACTTATCCTTAATCGTTGCGGGCACGAAGTATCGCGGGCAGTTCGAAGAGCGGCTGAAGACCATCATGAAAGAGTTGATGGAGAGCCAGAACTCCATCGTGTTCATCGACGAGCTGCACACGCTGGTCGGGGCCGGCTCGGCGGAAGGCTCATTGGATGCGGCGAATATTTTGAAGCCCGCGCTTTCCCGCGGTGAAATTCAGTGCATCGGCGCGACGACGCCCGGCGAATACCGGAAGTCGGTGGAAAAAGATCGTTCTCTCGAGCGGCGGTTTCAGGCAGTAAAGGTTCCCGCGCCGAACGAGGAAGAAGCCATCCAGGTAATCAGCGGCGTGCGGGAGCGCTATGAAAAGTTCCACGCAGTCAGCTACACCGACGAAGCCCTGCGCTACTCTGTTTATCTTTCGAACCGCTACATCCCCGACCGCTTCTTGCCGGACAAGGCCATCGACCTGATTGATGAAGCGGGCGCGCGCGTAAAGTTGCGCCAGGCTTCCGTGCCGGAAGAAGTCGCGGAAGTCCAGAAGCGCGTGAAATTCATCACCCACCGCATGGAATCCGCCATCGCGGCCCACGAATTCGAAAAAGCGCGCTTTTATTCCGAAGAAGAGCGCAAAGAAAAAGAAAATCTCCGCGTCCTCCGCGAACGCTACAAGCTGGACGACGCTTCCACCGGCATTGTCACTCGCGAAGACATCGAGGAAGTCGTCTCGCGTTGGACGGGAATCGCCGTCACCTCCATCAAGGAAGACGAGCAGCAAAAGCTTCTCCGCATCGAACCCGAACTCCACAAGCGCGTCATCAGCCAGGACAAGGCCATCACCGCGCTGGCGCGGGCGATTCGCCGCAGCCGTGCGGGATTGAAGTCACCGTCGCGGCCTGTAGGCTGCTTCTTTTTCCTGGGGCCAACGGGCGTCGGGAAGACGGAAGTCGCGCGTCGCCTTGCCGAATTTCTCTTCGGCTCCGAAAAGTCCCTCGTGCGCTTTGATATGTCCGAGTTCATGGAAAAGCACTCGGTATCAAAATTGATAGGTGCACCTCCAGGCTACGTCGGTTACGAAGAAGGCGGCCAGTTGACCGAGCGCGTGCGCCGGACGCCGTATTCGGTTATATTGTTGGACGAGATTGAGAAAGCGCATCCCGACCTTTTCAATATTTTGCTCCAGGTGTTCGAGGACGGGCAGTTGACCGATGGTCTCGGAAATACGGTTGATTTCCGGAACACCATTATCATCATGACTTCCAATATCGGCGCGCGTCATTTGCAGAAGCGCACCTCCATCGGGTTCCAGGCAGGAATCGACGAAGCCAGCCTGCGGAGCATGGAAGACCTGGTTTTGGGTGAAGTGAAGCGCGCGTTCAATCCGGAGTTCCTGAACCGGTTGGACGAAGTAATCCTCTTCAATCCATTGGGTGACGAAGATCTGCTGCGCATTATTGATTTGCTCGTCGGCCAGTTGAATGACACACTCATTCACCGGCAAGTGCAAGTAGTGTTGTCGCCCGAAGCAAGGCAGTGGGTTCTCGAGAAAACGTGCGCGGACCGCAATTACGGAGCGCGTCCGTTGCGCAGGGCTCTTCAAAAATACGTCGAAGACCCGCTCTCCGAAGCACTGATCCAGGGGGGAATTCAGAGACCTGCAACATTGCAGATTTACGTTGCGGGGGAAGGTCTCGCGTTCCGGCCTGTAGGTGAGGCAACCCCAGTCGTCCACTAACGAATCTGACGCAACACGTGTGAACGCGAAGCGGTTTAGCCAGAGTGGAAACCGTCCCGCGTGGTACGCGCAACCAGCCCCACCGGGCCTGGCGGGAGAATAACATCTTGAGTTTGGGGGCGCGGCCTTGAGACTCTCAAGTGCCGCTCAATGGAAAATCTGTGTGTTCTCGGGGATGAACCTGACGCGTTCTGAGCGAGCAGGTGTCTCTTGGGGGCGCTTACTCCTACTTGCCCTGGCATCGTCCATTGCTCCTGGTTTGATTCAGGCCGGGCCTTCCCGGTTAGAAGAAAAAACAAGCAGCGAGCAAGCGCATTACCTGTTTCACGCCAACTTGGATGTGAATTCCCTCGCCGAAAAAATTGACGAGTTCCCGTCGGAGCAAGCCGGCGGAGCCGCGCCGGCCGACGGCAACCTGGTGGTTGACCGGATCGAGTTCGTCGGCAACCGGCGCATTCGCACCGACACCCTGAAGGCGCGCATCTTCAGCCGCGATGGCGATCCCTACAATGAAGAGACCCTGCGGCGGGATTTCCAGGCTCTTTGGAACACACAATTTTTCGAAGATGTGAAATTGCGCGTGGAAGACTCGCCAACCAAGCCCAACGGGAAAGTGATCGTATTCGAAGTGAAGGAGCGCCCAGTCATTCGGCGCATCCGTTACGACGGGATTCACTCCATTTCCGAATCCGACATTCTGGACCGGTTTAAAGAGAAAAAAGTTGGTTTGACCGTGGAAAGCCAGTTCGACCCAACCCGCATCAAAAAAGCTGAGGTGGTCCTGAAGGATCTGCTGGGCGAGCACGGGCGGCAATTTGCGTCTGTCACGCCGCAATACGAACGAATTGCCTCAAGCAATGCGGTGATCCTGGTTTTCAAGATTGAAGAAGGGCCGAAAGTGAAAGTGGGCCAGATTCAATTTACGGGGAATCATTCATTCAGCCGGCGTAAGTTGATCCGCGCGATGCACAACGATCGCCCGTATGCGATCCCCCTGAAGATCACCGAAATCAATGTGATGTCCAAGACCTACGACCACGACAAGCTGGTCGAAGACATGGAAGTCGGCATTCGTGGACTCTACCAGGACAATGGCTACTTCAAGGTGCTGGTGAATACACCCATCCTGGAGAACATCGACACGACCGGCTGGCGCTGGGGCATTCCGGTTGTGGCGGGGCGCACCAGCGGCAAAGCTGTGAACATCACCATCCCCATCGAAGAGGGCGAAAAGTACACGATGGGGACGTTGAAGATCGCCAGCACCGACCCGGACAAGGCTCTTTCGCTGAAGGTGGACGCGCTAAAGAACGCGTTCCCGCTAAAACAAGGAGACGTGTTCTCCACGTCGAAGATTCGCAAGGCGATGGAAGACTACACGAAGATTTACGGGCAATACGGTTTTATCGATTTCGTGCCAACGCCCGAACAGGACATCGACGAATCCACCAGGCAGATCAGCCTTACGATGAAGTTCGACGAAGGCAAGCAGTATTACGTCCGCCGCATCGACTTCAGCGGCAACACCACCACCCGCGACAAAGTCATCCGCCGGCAACTCCTGATCGACGAAGGCCAGCTTTTCAACAAGCGTGCCTGGGAATTAAGCGTGCTCCGCATCAACCAGCTCGATTATTTCGACAAGCTGGACCCCGACAAGGCCGTGGAAATCAAGCGCAACCAGAAGCAGGGAACGGTGGACCTGCTGCTGAAGCTCCACGAAAAGGGCAAGCAATCCATCGGCCTGCAGGGCGGCGTCAGCGGGCTGGCCGGCGGATTCATCGGGCTGACTTATCAGACGAACAACTTCCTCGGACTCGGCGAGACGCTGACCCTCTCCGCGCAAATCGGGCAATACCAGCGAAATCTGATGTTCGGATTCACCGAGCCATATCTGTTCGACCGTCCGATCAGCAGCGGCTTCACCGTATTCTCCACCCTGTACAAATTCAATCAGGCGCAGCAGGCTGCGCAGCTCACCGGGCAGCAGGTCAGCATCAACCCGCAGTTCATTCAGGACTACAACCAGAACAGCACGGGATTCACCACCTTCGCGAACTACGCCCTCAGGAAGCACGTGTTTACGCGGGTCGGATTGACCTATGGCCTGACGCGCACCAACATTTCCACCTTCAACCAGTCCTCGGCACTTTTGTTCGAGTCGTTGCAGTTCGGCAGCCTCGCCGGGCCCAGCGCGCTGAACGGCATCATCGCCAGCACGGTGACGGGAACGATCAGCTACAACACCATCGACAACCCGATCAACGCCACGCATGGGAAAAGCTATTTTTATTCAGTGTCCTTCACGGGCGGGCCGATCGGCGGCAACGTAAACACCATCACCAACACCGGCGAGTTCAAGTATTTCCGTCCCATCAATCACCACCGCAACGCCGTCGGCATCAGGCTTCTGGCCGGATTCACCACGGGATACGACGGGAAAGAAATTCCTCCCTACAGCAGGTTCTACCTGGGCGGGGAAAACGACTTGCGCGGGTTCGATATCCGCGCAGTTTCTCCAGTGACGTACATCCCGAACTCCGTCAACCAGACGGTGAACGTATCGGGTGCGGCCTTCACCGTGCCCGTGCTGTTGAAGACCATCACCTTCCCGGGCGGCGACACGCAAGGCGTAATGAATCTCGAGTACCGTATCCCGATCGCGGGACCCGTCTCGATGGCGCTGTTTAACGATATCGGCACGGTCGGAACGCTGCGCAAGAGCGGATTGCAGCTGGCTCCCACCGGCGTTGAAAACATCAATAATTTGTTTCCGCTGGCCAATCAGCAGGCGCAATTGCAGCTCGCTCCGGGAACCAATTTCAAGCTGCGGGATTCGGCGGGCATCGAGTTCATTGTGAATCTGCCGATCGTGCAGGCGCCGTTCCGCATTTATTACGCTTACAATCCGTTGCGCCTCCACCAGACTTTGTTTGCGCCAAACGCTCAAATCAACGGGCGGAACCTGTCGCTGCAATGCATCAACAGCGGTCAGACGAATCCGTTGACTCCCATCGATCCCAATAATTTGAACAGTTGGCAATCGATCTGCAGTTCGGCGGTGGTGCTGGCGATGCAGCCGATCTTCGCGCCTTCGGGGCTGAATTATTTCGAGCCCAAAACGACTTTCCGGTTTACGGTCAGCCGCACGTTCTAGGGGAGCGGCGGCGCTGCGAGTTTCGAACAGAGGGATAGTTTCAGCAGGACCGTGGGGAGTGCCCGCGGTGAATTCATCAGGGAGAATTCATCCATGAGTTGGCGAACAGCGATAAACGCGATCTTGGGAATCTGCGCCGCCGGTGCGGCAATAGTAATGTCCGGGTGCGGCAGTTCCAGCGCGAACGTGGTGACCGTGACGGTCACTCCGACATCGGCAACCGTGATCGCCGGACAAGTGCAGACCTTTACGGCGACCGTGGGCGGTTCCACCAACACCACCGTAACCAACTGGCCTTGCACCTTCTCGTACATCCCACCTTCTACGACCGCCGTTCCCAATCCCACAGCCGTGAAGGGTAACTGCACCTCCGGCCAGACGATTTCGGGCGACACGGGGAATATTGGTACCTGGACGATCAGCACCGCTAACGGTTCGAATGTGTTGACGTATACCGCCCCATCCCTCTCCAATTTTCCGAGCCCCAACAACCCGACGCTGACCTTCACGGCTACCGCCGACGCCGACCATAGCAAGACGAACACCGCGACCATACAACTGGATTCGGGAATCCGGGCTTCCATCACCCCAACGACAGCGACGGTACCCGTGGGAATCACGCCTAATCAGACTGCCAAGTTCCAGGTGAATTTCCTGAACTCTCCCCCAGTCAACGCAAAGTTTCTCCTTGTCCAACCCAATAGTGCTTCCTCCAACGTTGATGATCAGACCGCAAATCCACTTTCGGATACCTGCTCTCCCACTTGCGGAACGATCGATTCCAACGGCATCTACACGGCGCCAAGCACTTTGCCCACCGATACCCTCCCGACGGGTAGCAAATCGGTGGCGCCAACCACGGTGATTGTCGTGGGTTGGTCCGCGCAAGACCCAGCGCACCCAGGCTTTGCCACCATCACGCTGATCAACTCGACCACAAATCCAGTCAGCTTTTCAGGCGTGTATCCGACTTCAGTCGCCGCGGGCGGCCTGCTTCAGGACGTATTTCTGAACGCAAAAAACCTCTTGAATACTTCGCAGATCTTTTTCATCTCGCCCAGCTCCGCGGCAAATCTCGGCTCCGCTCAGGTGTCTCCGCCGCTGGACAACTCGACCCAGGTGTTTACGATCCCAGTTTCGCCGGCTTACTGCACACCGAGCCTCTCAGGCGTAACGCCGGTGGTGAATTGCGATGCCTCGATCATGACCCGTGTCCGTTTGAAAGCGAGCCAGCTGAGGCAGGCGGAGCCCGACCCCTCCCAGCCGGCGTGGCTGATGATTGCGAATTTGCCCGGCACTCCAACCGTTACCCCGCCTTGCGTCCTGTTTCCAGGCTCGGGTTCGTCGATCGCCTGCCCCCTGCATATGGTGAATGCCAGCCCCGCCCTGGTTGCGTCGGTTCCGGACAGCATCCCTCAGGTGGCCGGAACCTCTTCCCTGTCCGTGGGCGCGGACGGCGGATATTATGGGGTCTCCGGCTCGCTGGGCGTATTGAGTTTCGCAGGCCAAACTCTAAACCTGGATATCTTGAATCCCGGAATCGGCCCTCGGCAGCTCATTGGCACCACTGGAAACGTTCAATTGCCGCCGCCGGGGCTTTATGAAGTGACCGTAAGCTCGAATACCAACGTGGGAACGCCGCCGCTGTTTAAAACGGTTTCCACGAATGCTGCGGTTCAGCCCAATTTTGCGACGTTTAGCCCAAACCCCACGAACTCAAGCTCCGCCACCTGCGTTGACCCAACAACGGGGACCGCCCCATTGAGCGGCGCTTTTCCCGTTTGCCTCCCTTTGCCCGGAGGGGGGAACCCTGCCCCGAGCGCAATTGCCTTGAACTCGATTAAGGGCTATGGAGTGATCGTCGAACAGGGCACCAGCTCGTTGCAGTTGGTGAGCCTGACGCCCACCGGACCGGTTTTGTCGGGTCCGCCCGCGCTCATTGCTGCGGTCAGCAATGTTCCGCCGGCTCCGACCGACGTCGCGATTGACACCCAGTTGAGCGCAAACGGCGGCGATGTCGCCGCCATCGTGGGAAGTGCGGACAACACGCTTTACATCTATTCAGTCAATCCCCAAGCGGCAACACCGTTTGCATTCATCAACAAAATTCCTCTGGATCTGCAGACGCTCCTGAGCGAGCCAAACGCTACCGGTCTGGCTACTCCCGTTTCCATCGGAGTCGATCCCGGAACACACCTGGGCGTGGTTGCGTATTCGCTTCCCAACTTGAGTACTAACATCGGTTTCATTGTGGATATCAATCCCAATCTCGACGCTTCCGATACGCGCGCGTGTTTCCTGCCGGGAAAAGTTCCGCCCTGCGTGATTGGCCCGGTTTCCGTTGTTACCGGACCTTCGCCCAAGGTCGTGATGCAGCCGAACGTGCCGCTGGCCTACGTCACTCCGGGAGGCGGAATCGGCAATACCTCGGTGGTGGATCTGTTGCAGCAGGCCACGTCCGTGAAGATCGCTCCCTTTGTCTCCGGGGGAACGAGCGGTGCAGTGCGGACCTCTGGAATTACGACGATCATCACCTCGACCCAGAATGGAATCAACCCGGTGCTGGGAGGGACGGTAATCATTTCAGGAGTCATGGGCACGAAGCCGAACTCGAATTTTAACGGAACGTTCCAGGTGCTGCCCGGAAGCGTCACCCCATTCACTTTCTCCTACGCGCAGCCGGATCAGGTGGCCATCGACGACGTCGAAAGCAATCCCGCCAATGCGCCGGGCACGGTTCAATACGGGGTTCCCTTCTTTTCGCTCGGTACCACCACAACCACTTCCGGGGCAGCGATCAACCCCGTCACCCGGACGTTTGCCTACGCCGACTACAACCAAGCTTCGGGACAAATCGGATTCATCAGCACCCTGGACCAAACACTGAGCTCGTTGACATTGACGGCGGGGAGTTGCGCCAATAATTGCAACCCGAACCCAGCGGGCGTTTCCGAAATCGGCTTCCGCTCCGTGGCCTTCGATCCCTTCACGAATATTCTTGTGGCGTATGCGCCGACGGTGAATATCGATCCGAACCAGAACGGCAACAAGATTTCGCTGATCAATCCGGGCGGCCCCACTTCGGCCGGGCTTACCAATCCCCCGCAACGAATTGTCGCGGCCACTCCGACAGGGCAAATTGGAGCAGGGTCCTACACTCCAAGCGGATCGAGCACGCCCGTCACCGTATTCGGACCGATGGCGTACGATCCGAAGACCAAATACATTCTCGTCGCGAACGCCGGAAGCAATTCGCTGTCGTACATGAGCCTGGACCCGTCGGGCTCCTTCCAAACCGCGCACATCCAGGATTTGCAATTGCTCAATCCAAGCTGCGTGAATCAGGTTGGCTGCACCACGCCTGTCCAATTCGGCGTGCCCGTGGCGCAACCTCCGTTGAGCACCAGCAGCCCCGCGCAGGCTCCGACCACCTGCATCATCGGGAGCCCGACGCAACCCTGCATGCCGCAGGCTGTGCAGGTGGGCCACGACGCATCGATTCGAATTTTGGGACAAGGATTTAGCTCCATCGCCACTCCCTTAGTGAGGCTTGACGGGCAAACTGCCATCACTCCGCCGGGTCAGACTCAGCCCATCTCGATAACCACCACCTTTGTTAACGACGGGGAAGTGGATGCCACCATTCCCGCGGCTGCTCTCTTCGCGCCCCACGACTATTCTGTGGACATTCAGCCCCAGGCGGGCGGAATCGCCACCAACGCGATCGACCTGCATGTGGTGGGACTCCTCGACATGTCCACCGCCTGCAAGACCACAACGGCTTTTCCGCAGGGCCCGGAGGGAGTTGCGATCGACCAGAGCCGCCGCATCGCGCTGGTGACGAATTACGCTTGCAACACCGTGTCCGTGATTGCCATCGATCCCAACGGCTATCAGCGAAGGGACGGGAGCATTGCGGCCTACGGCACCATTATTGGCAATGTAGCCGTTGGGAATAACCCCATTGGCATCGGGATCCTGTCGCGGCTTGCCTTGGCGGTGGTCGCAAACAGCGGCGACACTCCGACAGGCACCGCCTCAGTCATCGACATCAGCAATCCGGAGAGCCCGCAAGTAATTCCCATTACCACAACCACAACTTCGGGATCCACAACCACCACCACGACCACCAATTCCGTGACCGTGGGTCTTTCACCGCTCGGCGTGACCATCGATCAGGATCACGGCCTGGCTCTGGTGGCCAACAACGGCTCGAACACACTGACCTCCATTGACCTGACCGTCTTGCTGCCGTCCGATGCCAGCGGCTCCGGCCACGTTTCCACTTCGCCGACCGCTACCACAGTTGCCTTGAGCGGTCCGCCCACGGCAATCGCAGTTGATCCGAACCGCGCCGTCGCCGTCGTTACAAATCTGCAGAACTCGGGAACCACCAGCGTGACCGGCGGCTTGGACGTGGTCACGTTGTCCTCCACACCGCCCCTCAAGAGTTCCACGGCTTCGATTGCCTCGTTGGCCGCGAGCCTCACCGGCATCGTTTACGATCCGGGAGACCCGAACAACACCACTTCCACGACTACCGGTTTGTTCTATGCCACTTCGACACAAGCCAACGCGATTTACGCGTTCAACCCGGACACCGGTTCGGCCCAGACGATCCGCGTGGGAATCAATCCCTTCTCGCTGGGGTACAACTACCAGACCGGCACTTTGCTGACGGTCAATTCGACTTCGAACAGCAGTTCCGTGGTGGACGTACAGAACTTCAAGACCCGGCAGACTCTGGGAATTAGCAGCCTGTCCCAATTCGCGATTGACGTCGACAACCTCACCAACATCGGCGTGATTGTGGACCAGAACAATAATCGCGTGGTGTTCCTGGCCATGCCGCACTAATTCGTGCAGCCTGGCATGGTGAACGTTTGCAGGGCCCTCGCGGGTCAGCTATACTCTTCGCTTTGCGCGGGGGCAGTTCATGCAAGTGTGTGAGACTCCCCGTTGGGGCGCGCGATAACGGAGTTGGACATTTTCCGCGGGTGCATTAATAAATTTGACCGGTCACCGGTTAAGTATCCAAAGGCTTGCCGGTCCTAGTGGCGTCGGCCGCCAGGGACGAGGCAGAGTCAAGATGAATAAGGAGAAAACTGTGAATTCAGGAAACATGGTTCGTGTGGCTGCGGCGGCCGCTTTGTGCCTGCTGGGCACGGCAACCGTTCGCGCGCAGGGTGCCACGGCGCCGGGTTCGGCAAGTGGCGGCAAGATCGCCGTGCTCAACGTCCGTCAGGCAATCGTGACGACGGCGGAGGGCAAGCAGGCTTCGGCGGAGCTGCAATCGCAATTCGCTCCGCGGCAGAACGAGATGGAAACTCTCAACAAGCAGATCAACGATATCCGGCAGCAATTGGCGGCCAACCAGACCACCTGGAGCGATGAGCAGAAAGCCAAGGCGCAGGCACAGGGACAACGGCTCGCGGCGCAATTGGAGCGGAAGAATACCGAATTGCAGGAAGACGTGAACACGGCGCAGGGCGACGTTGTGGACCGCATCGGTCGCAAGATGATGGACGTGCTCGACCGTTACGCCCGCGAGAACGGTTACGTCGCGGTGTTCGATTCCTCAGCCCAGAATTCGCCGATTATCTACGCTTCGAACAACATCGATGTGACCCAGGACATTATCCGGCTCTACGACCAGCAGTATCCGGTCAAGGGTTCGGGCGCTCCGGCGGCCAAGCCTGCGGTCACTCCTAAACCGGCCACGCCTCCGGCGGCTAAGCCGTAAAGAACTCCAGTTTGATTCTTTGACGAACACATCGGGGCCGCTGAGAGGCGGCCCCTTTTTAATTTAGAGGCTACCCGGATCGCCGGCGGGAGCAGCCTGAGTGGAAGGCGCCGGCGCTTCCTTCGGCTTTCCAATTTTGTGGTTAGTGTCCACTTCGAACAGCATATAGTCCGTCAGATAGTGTTTGTGATGGTAGCGGCGGCCGTGCAGTTCCATGTGCATTTCGGCACTCCAGGGCAGCCACAGCGAGGCGTTTGCAGTCGAAAAATTCACTGGGCCGTAGTCCACGAGCAGGTGATCGCGTGTCAGGCCAAGGGGTTGCACCGGCTCCAACAGGTCCGTTTCAATCCGGAGCACATCGAAACTCGCCGCCGATATCCAGACCCGGCCCTTAAGAGGAATCAGGAAAAGTTTTCCGTCCCGCCTCCACTCCCGGACTCCTCCGCGCGATTCCTTTTTTTCCTGAAAGCGGATTTGCCAGGTGGCCTTTCCACGGATACTAGCCAGGCCTTCGCATCGGTAATCGAACTCGCCCCGGGAAGCGGGCTGCAAAATGGCTACGCCCAGATTGTTCAGCCCGGTGGTGGCAAGAGACGTGGGAAAGCTGGGGTCTTTTCTGGTGGAATACCTGTCCTCCTCGAGGAAGAAGGAATCGCCCCCGTAGCGATTGACGAATACTATATAGGAAAAATCGCGCGATTTAACGGGGCCCGGCCTGCCGAGCCGGTCAATTTCCTGATGGTCAATGTGCTCCGTTGCGGTAAATTTCTCAAAATTCTTCAATTGCGATCTCACGCGTTGCTCGGCGCGCGGCAGAATCTCCTCCGCGCTGCAGGCCGCGTTTTGCGCCAGCGGGTATTCACGGCTGTCGATGTCCGGAGGAGCCCAGGGCCGTTCAGAGGCCGAAAACAGTTCGAAGCCGGTAATGACGGGAACCGGGAGGCTCGCGAGTCCCTCGGATTCAGGAGCGACCGCGGCAGGTGGGGCATTTAAAGTTGCCAGTCTTTTTTTTGCTTCCGCCGCCGATGGGTCGTGGGGAAACTTGGCCGCCAGGTCTTGCAAGCTGGCCTGCGCTTCGGGAAGCTTACCTTCTGACTGTTGAATCTCCGCTAGAAGCAATCGGGCACCGGCGCTTTTTTCCTGGGCTAGGTCGACGGCCCGTTGCGCGTGGGTTTCCGCTTCAGCCCAGCGCCCGGCTTGGGCATAGGCCGAGGCGAGAAGAAGATGCGTGCGCCATCCGGCTCCATTTTTCAAAAAAGCCTTTTCAAGCGTGACGATAGCCTCTGAAGTTTCACCCTCTCGGAGTTGCAACTCGCCCAGCGCGAGCAACGATTTCTCGTGCGTCGTATCAATCGAAAGCGCGTGCTCGAAATCCTTGCGCGCCAGGTCCGTATGGTTCAATCCGAGTTCGGCCATGCCCAACAGATAGCTCAGGTCGGCATTTCCGGGAGAAAGGGCCAGTCCTTTTGCAAAGTGTGCGCGCGCGACCTCGTATTGGTGCTTGTGCAGAGCCTCCAGGCCCTTGTCCATCTCCGCCTGGAGTTTCGGCGTCATCACGATGCCCTGTGGCCTTGGCCCTTGCGTTCTTAGGTCTGATTCGGGGATGAGATAGAGATAGATTTGCATCGAGGCGCCCACCATCGACACGCTGATGTGCTCGGAAGTAGGCCGGTAGCCCGGGTAGCGCGCCTCCACATCGTAATCCCCCGGAGAAATCCCTTCGAACATGGCGGAGGATGCGTCGCGAGTGGCAGTCGTCTGGTTGTACCCGCCTACGGTCGCAACCAGAGTGACGATCGATGCCCCTTCCATCGGAGCCCCGTTGGCGTCGCGAACGTTTACGATCAGAGTGACACTCGAGGAACCCGCACTTTGTTGGGTGCCGTGGCTTACGCCGGACGGCCGCTGCGCAATCAGCGGCGAACCGTAAGTGAGCAGAAAAAAAACAAGCGCAAGACGACACTGGGCCATCCTGGATGTGTCGGACCAGACCTTGTGCATGGCGACCTTATCCCGGCGGAAGAGAGACGAGTGTTTGATACAGTACGCAGGAGCGTAGGCTACGTCAAGATGTTCAGAACAGCCCGTAGCCGCGGTTCCTCGGGGGGAGCGATGGTCAACCCATTGACCACCTTTGAATCGGGTTAGTCTTTGTATTCGTTCAAGTTAAACTGCTTACACAGCCTCCGGGCAGCCGCCGGATTTCGGTGGAAACGCCGCGGCCGGGCGCCTAAGCCCTAAGGTACCTTGCATTTACCTTGCTCCGGGAATATACTCTTTCTTCGCTCTGAATCGGGTCGCACCATGAAGTGGGCGCAAGCCCACTTTTTTGTTGCCGCCGGCGGTGCTGAGCTTTCGACCGGCTTAGGCCGTGGAGTCTCCGCGTGAATTTGGAAAAGGTCCGCGAGGCCGCCGAACGGGTTGCCCGCTCGGAAGGCCTGGAAGTCGTGGATGTCGAATGGAAGATCGGCAAGCAACGGTTTCTAAGGGTGTACATCGACAAGGTGCCCCCCGCGAAACCTGCCGAGGCGATCGAGGGTGAAGAGGCGCCGAGTCCTTACCCGAAAATCAGCCATGCCGATTGTGAGCGCGTGAGTCAACAACTCAGCGTCATTCTGGATGTGGAAGAATTGATTCCGGGGCCGGCGTACACCCTGGAAATCAGTTCACCGGGAATGGACCGCGCGCTGACGAAGGCCGCGGATTTTGAGCGCTTCGCGGGACGCCTGGCGAAGATTTCGACCGGCGAACCGGTCGGTGATGCGAAGTTTTTTGAAGGCAGGCTGCGGGGTTTCGCGGAAGGAAATGTCCGCATGGAGTTGAAAGGGAAAGAAGCGCGAATCGTGGAGATACCGCTCGGCGCGATTCGCAAGGCGAACCTGGTCGTGGAGTTTTAGGAAAGAGAAATGGCGAATCTGCTCTATCAACAAATCGAGATGTTGAGCCGGGAGAAGCACATCGAACCGGAAGTGGTGATTTCCGCCATTGAAGACGCCATGGTGGTGGCGGCGCGGAAATTTTATAAAACCGAAGAAGACCTGCGCGGGAAGTTCAATCCGGAAAGCGGGCAGGTGGACGTGCATTCGGTCTACACCGTCGTGGAAGAAGTGACCGACCCGAAGCGCGAAATCAGCCTGGCCGACGCAAAGAAAAAGAATCCAGGCGCCGAAATCGGAGCCGAAATTCTGACCGCCAAGCCGACCGATGTACTGGGCCGCATTGCCGCGCAGACCGCTAAGCAGGTGATCCTGCAGAAAGTGCGCGAAGCGGAGCGCGACACCATTTACAACGAGTATCATACCCGCGCCGGCGAACTCGTGACCGTGATCGTCAAGCGCGCCGAAGGCCCCGACCTCATCGTCGACATGGGCCGCACCGAAGCCCGGCTGCCCAAGCGCGAGCAGTCCAAGCTCGAAACCTACAATATCGGCGAGCGTTTGCGCGTGGTCATCAAGGCCGTGGACCGCGCGGCCAAGGGGCCGCAGGTAATCGTTTCTCGCGCCGACGCTTCGCTGGTGCAGCGCCTCTTTGAAATGGAAGTGCCGGAAATTTATGACGGCACCGTGCAGATTCGCGCCGCCGCGCGCGAGGCCGGCGAGCGCACGAAAGTGGCCGTGGCCAGCCGCGACAAGGACGTTGACCCCGTCGGCGCCTGCGTGGGCATGAAGGGCATGCGCGTCCAGTCCATCATCCGCGAACTGCGCGGCGAGAAAATCGACATCATTCCCTATAACGAAGAGACCGTTGCCTTCGCCCAAAAAGCGTTGAGCCCGGCCAAAGTCACCCGTGTGCAAATCACCGATCCGGAAAACAAAAAGCTCGAAGTGATCGTGGAAGATTCCCAGCTTTCCCTGGCCATCGGCAAAAAAGGACAAAACGTCCGCCTGGCCAGCAAACTGATCGGCTGGGACATCGACATCAAGAGCGAAGAAGAGAAGCGCCGCGAAATCGAAGAGCAGATGACCGCGCTGACGGCCCCAACCACTCCACTGACAGTCCTCGCGGGCGTGGGTCCCAAGACCATCGAAAAGATCGAAGCCGCGGGCATTTCGAACCTGGAAAAACTCGCCAGCATGACCCCGGAGCAGTTGATGGAGATTCCGGGCATCGGCGAAAAAATGGTGGACAAGATTTATCAGGCGGTGAACCGCTTCTATGAAGGCGGCGGCGACGCCGCGGCCACGCCGGTGGAAACCACGGACGAAAACGGCGAAGAAACCCCGGCAGCCGAGGCATCTGCCCAACCCGCGACGGAAACGGGAGTTGAGGCATCAGACGAAAGCCCGGCCGAATCCGCGAACGAGTCGAATACTTCGGCAACAACGGAATCCGCTTCGGAGATTAACTCGGAAGCAGCTGCCTCCCCGGAAAAAGAAACCCCGGCGGAACAGCAGGAAGAGAAAAGTTCCTAAGAAGCATGAGCGACGCAAATCAAGTCCGCATTAATGAGCTCGCGCGCGAACTCGAGGTCAAGGCGAAAGCCATCATTGACCTTTTGGCAGGTTTTGGCGTTACCGAAAAGAAAACGCACTCCAGTTCCATTCCCGCTGATGTGGCGGAAAAGGTTAAGCACCACCTGAAGGGTGTAGCGGATGCCGAAACTGCGGCGGAAGTCGAGCGTTCGGCGAAAGAAGCAGCGGCAAAAGCTGCCCTTCGCAGGCCGCCCGTTCCCGCTCCCCCAGTTCCACCTCCTGCTGTGACCGTGCACCCTCCAGTCGCGCCGAAACCTGCGGCCGCGGCACCAGTCGCCACGCCGGTGGCAACCCCTGCTCCTGCACCCGCTGCTGTCAAGCCCGCACCTGCTGCTGCGCCTCCTCCAGCCTTGGCCCATGCGCCCGCAGCCCCTGTGGCAAAACCCGCTGCCCCCGCACCGCCTGTAACTACGCCACCCGCGGCCCCGCCGCCTTCCGCGACATCTGCAACACCCGCGGTCGAACGTCCTTCCTCGCCGGTCACTTCGCCAACTCCTGGCGCGCCTCGGCCTGCGCCTCAACAGCCTTTGCGTCCTGCTCCTTCTCATCCTCATCATCCGGGCCGCGCCCCGGGACAGCAGCCCACCGCACGTCCAGGCGGATCTCCGCCTCCGCAATCGCGCCCGCAGCAACCGGGCTCGCAGCCGCAAGCCGCGCGCTCTGGCGCGCCGTCCCCTGCGCCGCGCCCACAGCAACCTCTTCGTCCCATGCCCACGGGAAATCGTGGCCCGGTTCCCGGAACATCGCCGGGTGATCGCGATCGTCGGCCAAGTGGCCCGCGTCCCGGTCAGCCAATGCGCCCGCAGCAATCCGGCGGCCAGGGTGGACGCCCGTTTACACCGCGTCCCGGAGGTCCGGGCGGCCCAGGTGGACCAGGCGGAGGTGGACGCACATTTACTCAGCGCCCAGGTGCTGCTCCTTCTGGCGCTCGTCCTGGACCGCGCACGCCTGGCGCTCGTCCTGGGATGTTGCCCTCGCCGTTCTCCGAAAAGCCGTCCAAGGCGGAGCCCGGCAAGCCGCTTTATGCGCGCAAGCCGCAACAGCGCCAACGTCCAATGGCGGACAAGCGCGAGATGGAAGGCGAACGGAAGCTGCACCCGACGCGCCAGCGTCCGGGAGCAGGCGGCCGCGGCGTAGCAGCGGCTGCGATAGCGCCGCCGGAGCCGCGCGCTCCACGCGACATCACGTTGACGGAAGGCATTACGATCCGCGAACTGGCGGAAAAGCTCGATGTCCGCGCAAAAGATCTCTTGAAGACGCTCCTCGATCGCGGCGTGTTTGCCAGCATCAACCAGGCGTTGGATGTCCAGACGGCTACCGACCTGGCGCAATCGTTCAACGGCGTGGTCAGCGTCGTCTCCCTCGAAGAGGAAATGGTTCTCGAGGTGGCGAAGGAAGAAACCAAGGAAAATCTGAAGCCGCGGCCGCCGGTAGTTACGGTCATGGGCCACGTGGACCACGGAAAGACCAGCCTGCTCGATGCGATCCGCCAGGAAGACGTGGCGGCGGGCGAAGCCGGAGGCATTACGCAGCACATCGGCGCCTACAAGGTGCAGGTGGGGGAAAAGAGCGTGGTGTTTGTGGATACGCCGGGCCACGAAGCGTTTACGCGGATGCGCGCGCGCGGCGCCAAAGTTACCGACATCGTGGTGCTGGTGGTTGCGGCTGACGACGGCGTGATGCCCCAGACGCGCGAAGCGATTGATCACGCGAAGGCGGCAAACGTACCGATCATCGTGGCAATCAACAAGATTGACAAGCCGGAAGCCCAACCTGAGCGCGTCAAGCGCCAGCTCTCGGAACTCGGATTGATGCCCGCGGAATGGGGCGGCGAAACCGAATTCGTTGAAGTCTCCGCAAAACAAAAAAAGAACCTCGACAAGCTGCTCGAAATTATTCTGCTGGTGGCGGATTTGCGGGAACTGAAAGCGAATCCGGACGCGCCGGCAAGCGGAACCGTTCTCGAATCGCGCGTGGACAAGGGCCGCGGCCCGGTTGCCACCGTGCTGGTGCAAAACGGCACGCTCAACAACAGTGACTTTTTTATCGTCGGCTCCGTTTTCGGCAAGGTACGCGCCATGTTTGACGATCACGGACGCCCAGTGAAGATCGCCCCGCCGTCCACGCCGGTCGAAGTGCTTGGGCTTCAGGGCGTTCCCGAAGCCGGAGACCACTTCCAGGTTACCGATGAAGCGAAGGCGCGGCACGTGGTGGAATTCCGGCAGTCCAAGCAGCGCGACGCGGCATTGCGCGCCAGCGCAGGCAGCCGCATCACGCTGGACCAGTTGCACGAGCAGTTGAAGGCCGGGGAAGTGAAAGAACTTCCCATCGTGATCAAGGCCGACGTGCAGGGCTCCGCCGAAGTCCTGGAAGAGATGCTACCGAGGCTGTCGACCGATCAGGTAAAACTGAAAATCATCAGCGCGGGCGTTGGCACGGTAACCGAAAACGACATTCTGCTTGCCTCGGCGTCGGGCGCCATCGTTATCGCGTTCGGCGTGCGTCCAGACCGCAAGGCCCAGGACCTCGCGCAGCAGGAAAAAGTGGACATCCGCACCCACAACATCATTTACGAAGTTTCCGATGAAATTAAGAAAGCCATGGAAGGCCTGCTGGAACCTGTTTTCCAGGAGACCTACGTTGGCCGCGCGGAAGTTCGCAACACCTTCCGCATCAAGGGGTCCGGCACAGTGGCTGGCTGCTACGTCGTCGACGGCGTCATCAAGCGCGACTCGCAGATCCGCGTCCTTCGCGAAGGCGCCGTGATTTACACATCCAAGCTCAGCTCGCTGAAGCGCTTCAAGGACGATGCCAGCGAAGTGCGCACGGGATTTGAATGCGGCATGGTCATCGCGAACTTCAACGACGTCAAGGTTGGTGACATTCTGGAATGCTTCCAGGTGACCAAGTTGTCCGCCGCCGAAGCCGCTGCCCAGGGTTCTTCCGCCGCACGCAAATAGGAGCTATACATCAGGCTCAGGCTTCCCGGGCCTGAGGGTGGTTTGCCATGCCCGTCGGATTACTCACACTGGAGTTGCACATCGCGGAAGCGCAGTCGCTGAAGGATAAGCGGCAGGTCCTGCGCAGTTTGAAAGATCGCTTGCGCGCGCATTTCAATGTGGCGGTCGCGGAACTCGATTTCGAGGATACCTGGCAGCGCTCGGTCGTAGGCGTGGTAACTCTTTCGAATGAAGAACGCCACGTGGAAGAGGCGCTGCAGAAAGTTTTGGCGGAAGCTGACAATATTTTGGGCCCGATGGTAGTAGGGCATTCGGTCGAGTTGTTCTGAACGTGCCGCAAGGGAGAGAGTTGTAAGCCATAAGTCGTAAGTTTTGAGTCGGAAGCAAAAACTTAGAACTAGTAACTGAATATGAGTCCCGATCATCATCGTCATCTACGCGTCGGCGAGGAAATCGCCCATGAGCTCAACGCCATGCTGGTGGGCGAATTGAAAGACCCCCGCCTCGAAGGCAATGTCTGCGTCAGCGAAGTGCGCGTGCAGCCGGATATGAAGCACGCGCGGGTGTACGTGAGCGTGCGCACGGAAAATTCCAGGGAACAAAAGGACGCAATCAAGGCGCTGGAGCACGCCTCCGGATACATCAAGCACGAACTGGTGGAAAGGCTGCAGTTGCGGCGCGTTCCGGATTTGCACTTCACGCTGGATCTCTCGCAGGAGCATGTGGAGCGCATCGAACAGCTTCTGAAACAAATGAAGTCGGACAAGGCCGATAAGCCGGAACCAAACCCTTGAGCAATGATCTGCAAGCGCAACCCTCGATCCGCAACACCGAATGCCTTTGTAGTCCCCGCCTTTCGATGTGCGTTGTTTGCACCCCGAATGGTTTTGGAGCGGGCACCTGACGCGAGTTTGTTGCCTTACTTAAAACTGAGAACTTATAACTGAATACTCCCCAAATGCCCCGCCAACCACAACCCGCTCCTTTCGACGGCGCCCTGGTCATCAACAAGCCGCAGGGAAAGACCTCGCACGACATCGTGGATGCTGTGCGGCATCTCGCGGGATTCCGGCAGATCGGTCATCTGGGCACGCTGGATCCGCTGGCAACGGGCGTTCTGGTTTTGCTGTTGGGCAAGGCCACCCGCTTTGTTCGTTTTTATACCGGCCGGCGCAAGCGCTATACGGCGGGTTTTCGTTTCGGCTACGCCACAAATACCTTTGACTCGGAAGGCCAGCCCGCCGGCCCGGATGCGGCGCCCGTGCTGGACCGCGAAGTGCTGGAGCGGTTGGCGGTGGAGTCGACCGGTCGCTTCGAACAGATGCCGCCGATATTTTCCGCCAAGAAAATTCACGGGCGGCCGGCGTACGAACTCGCCCGCAAGAATCAGGTGGTTGAATTGAAGGCTGTACCCATCGAGATTTTTGAGTATCGGTTGACGGAGATGGAAGGGCCGGTCGCGCGCTTTTCGATTGAATGTTCTTCGGGAACCTATGTCCGGTCGCTGGCCCACGACATGGGACAGAAGCTCGGGTATGGCGCGCATCTCGCCGAAATCTGCCGCACGGCAGTAGGGGAATTTTCGCTCGAACAAGCCATCGGCCTGGAAGAGCTGGCGCAGGCGAAGCAGGACGGAAAGTTCGAGTCCCGCCTGATTCCGCTGGAGCATCTCCTGTCGAATTTTCCGCGAACCAACGTTCTTCCCGTGCTCGAAAAGAAAATTCGCCATGGGGGAAAATTCAACGTGATGCCTTCGCAACTGAAACCGGGGCGCGTGGAATTACCTCCCGGCGCCACCACACATCTCGACACCGAAGAAGCTCAGCCGCCGCGGTTGCGCGTGTTCAGCCAGGAAAACAAACTGATCGCCATTGCCGAAGCCGTGGTGCCGCGAACTTACCAGCCTGTCGTTGTGTTTGATCCCCTGCCCTGATTTTTTCTGAATTAACAATTAGGCCCGCTACACGTGCACCCTGGAAAATTTTCCCCTGCTCCATCCAGCCCCAAAGCGTAGTCATCCTGAACGCATCCGGCAGGGATGCGTTCAGGATCTCAACTGGAGCACCGACCCCAGCTCACTTGCAAAGGTGATTGCATCGCCCCCGAACTCGCGGCAAACAAATTTATCCCGGAGGCGGCTGCTGCAGCGGAATTTCGGGTTGAGGCTGCGGCGGTTGATTTTGCGGTGGCTGATTTGCAGGCGGTTGTTGATCTGGCGGCGGTTGATTCGCCGGGGGCTGTTGATTTGGCGGCGGCTCGCGTCTCTGCCTCGGCCCCGCCGGCTGCTCCGCCGGTGCGCCCGTCGGAGCCCCAGTCGGAGCTGGTTGCGGGGTCTCTCCCGGCGGCTGCGCGGGAGCAGGCACGGGTTCCTGATCCGGCCGTTGGACAGGAGGTGTGGTCCCGCCCGCCTGACCGTGTCCTCCGGGTTCACCGGTGCCCGCGTAGATAGTTTTAGTCTGGTGAAAGGGCGAGCGAACGCGGCGCGGGGTCACCAGGAAAAGAATTTCGTCGTCGGTGTAGGAATTGCTCCGCGTGCCGAACGCGTACCCCACGCCGGGGAGTCTTGCCAGGCCGGGAAGGCCGGTGAGAGATTTGGTTTCGCTATCGCTCAGGACGCCGGTGATAAGTGAGGTTTCATCTTCCTTCAGTCGTACCGTTTGCGTGACGGTGCGATTCGAAATGATGGGAATCCCGTTAATGCTGTTTCCCGAGAGTGCCTTGATCTCAAATTCAAGCTGCAGCGTTACTTCTTTCGTGTCGTGCAACTGCGGTGTGGCCTTGATTTTCATCCCGATGTCCTCATATTCGGAGCCGGGGTAAGGGGTTTGGGTGATCGCGGGATTGGAAATCAGGCTCGCGGGGCTTTCGACCAGCGTCACCTCGCCTACCGCGCCGGCGATGTTGTTCGTGACCACGATGTCCGGAAAAGCGCTGCCCGTGAAATCCCCGGCCAGGATGACGTCGGGACTTGTGCCGGCAGCGGGCTCAATCGCGTTGGCGAACAGGCCGTTGCCCAGATCGGCGAAGAGCGTGACCGTGCCCACGGCAGTGTTGGTTACCGCGATGCCGCCGGTGGAGGCCTGGGCGAGCTCGGCAATCGCCACGCCGCTCGGCGTAGTGTCCGTCGCCAGCGGAGACTGTGCCGCCGCCACAAATGTGCCGTTTCCGTTGTCGAGAAACACGGAGAGCGTGTTGTCCTGCTGATTCACCACTGCCAGTGCCGGGCCGTTGCTGCCGCTGAGGATTCCCGATGCAATGGCCACGGGGAGATTACCGACGGCTAAAGGAGAGTTCGGAAACTCCGAGAACGTGCCATTACCATTGCCCGCCAATATGGTTACGTTTTTTGTGGTCTGATTCACAATCGCCAGATCGGGAAGACCGTCGCCGTTGAAGTCAGCCACCGTTATTGCTACCGGGCCGCTCGCGGTGGGGGGCAATGTGAAAGGCGAACCGGGTACTTCAATGAAAGTGCCATCCCCTCTGCCGTCGAACGCGGAAAGAGTGTTGTCCTTGAAATTCGTTACCACGAATCCCAGGTTGGAATCACCGTTATTGGTATTAAAGGTGCCCACAGCGATAGAGCTGGGCTGGTTCCCAACGGGAATCGGGGTCACATCTCTCTTGAAACTCCCATCGCCGTTGCCCAGAAACTCGATCACACCGTTGCCAACCGGGTCGGTCACCAGCAAATCCGCAAAATTGTCGCTGTTTGTGAAATTGGTGTTCGCGTTCAGGCTTCCCGTGGCCAAGGCAGGGGCTGGCGTGGAGCTGGTCCAGTTGGTTCCGAGCGAAATTGGCGAAACCAGACCGGCCCCGCTCGTCGGCTGCGCCAATTGCGGAACTGCCCCGGTCCCCTGGTTCAGCAGGATGGTCAGCGTATTATCTGTCTGATTGACGACGGCGAGATCCTGCGTGCCGGCGCTCCGGAAATCCGCTGTCACCATCGCGACCGGATTTTTCCCAACGGGGAATGCCTGCGTTGGAATTGTCGCTCCGGAACCTCCGGGGTTGGGCGTGAAGCCGGTTGAGCCGAGACTCCCCGATAGCAGGGACAACGTGATTGGCACGCGATCGCCGACAAAAATCGTGGCCGGTTTGCCGTCCTGCGCACGCAGCAAAATTTGCGTGCCGCTGTGCACCAGCGACAGCGCCTCCGAAAACTGCGCAGAGAGAGTTGGCAGGACGAGGAGATAGGTGCTCTTGCCGCCTCCAAGGGCTGCTACGGCCGGAATGGCGGACGTCAAACTGGAAATCCCCCCGCCTGCAATCGCGCCCGCTGGCCCTCCGAACACTCCGGCAAGAAGGGTAAGCAACGAACTCAAATCAGGTGCGGAACGCAGGGAATTGACTAGATTCTGCGGCACATGCACCAGTTGCTGGCTTGCTGGCCAACTGATGCCCAGGTTCCTGGCATTCGTGCGATCCACTTCGAGAAGATCAATTTCCAGCAGTACCTCTCCGGGCCCGTGTTCCAGGTTGCTTACGATTTCCTCCGCCAGGTGCACGCGCTGTACGGTTCCTCGCACGGTGATGGCGTGCTCCGAGTTGTCCTGGTTCACGTGTGTAAGACCGGTGAGATCACGGATCACGCGTACCACTTCGCCGATTTCCGTGGTGGTCGCAGAGGAGGCGAGCGGAATGGTCTGCTCGATTTCGGGGTCTAGCAACCGCCGTTTCTCCGCGGTATCGGGCGCCACCAGAAACTGCTTTGCGTCAACCGCATTCCAGAAAGTGCCTGTCTCCATACCCAGCACTTTCATCGCGGTATAAAAATCGACGTCCTGAAGATGCAGGCGCGTGTTGCGCGCCTGAAGATCGGGATCAAACGTGGCCTTCAACCCAAATGCCTGGGCCACCTGCTCGTACGCGGACTTCACGTCCGTCTCCAGATTGAAGCTCTTATTGGCCTTATCCGGGGTGACTTGGGGCAGTCCTTCGGCGGGATCAGGCCGCCTCTCTCCTGTCGGCGACTCCTTCATCGAGCCGATCTGCTGCAGCCTCTCGAGGATCGCCGGGTTTCCGGGATCAAGTTCCAGCGCCATGGCGAGCTGCTGAGTGGCGCTGTCGATATTTCCCGCCACTGCCTGGCGCTCAGCACCGTCCAGGTGTTCGCGTAACAGGCGCGAACGGAGCGCCGCTCCTTTGCCCACGATGGTCACGTCAAACGGGGCGTAGCGCGCCGCTTCTTCGTAATCGCCGAGGGCGCGCACGTAATCCCCGGCGGCTTCTTCGGTCGCGGCCTGCTCCAGCAATTTTTTCGCGTGCTTCGGATCCGGCTTCACAAAAGAGCGTTGCGCATCGCGTTTTGGGTCGGGGGGTTGAGGGTCTTGCGCGGGCAGGGCCTGGCAGACCAGCGCCAGGGACACGAGCAGTGCGGTGATGGCGGTAAATGGCGGTCTTCTCATTCTAGTAGATAGACGCAACACACCATTCTACCGTGTCGCGGAAAAGGGCGTGTGCCCTTGACGCAGTGGAGAAGGAGGCGTTAGACTGGAATCGTTGTTGCAAATCATTTTCAACTGGAGTGCTCGTGCTTTCTGCTTTTCTCATCGCCCTTCGTGAGGGTGTCGAAGCCTCCCTCATTGTTGGGATTATCCTTGTTTATTTATCGCGAACCAATAGGACTCAACTAGTCCGATTTGTTTGGGGTGGTGTGGCGGCTGCGGTCGCCCTAAGCCTGGCCGTGGCCATTGCGCTGGAGCGGTTCGATATCAGCGAGGACGGATTTGAAGGGTTGCTCCTGCTGGTGGCCGCTTTCTTTGTGGTCACCATGATTGTCTGGATGAATCGCATCGCGCGGCATCTGAAAAAAGAGATCGAAGAGAAGGTGGAATCCTATGCGTCGAGAGCGGGCTCGGCAGCGGGCTGGGGCATAGGACTCTTTGTGTTCCTGATGGTGGTAAGGGAAGGAGCGGAACTGGCGCTGATTCTGCGCGCGGTTGAGCTTTCGACTGAAGGCCTGCAAACCTGGATTGGAACGATCGCCGGCATCGGTGCCGCGGTCGCCGTGGGACTCTTCTTTTTCAAGGGCACCCTGAAAGTGCCGCTGCACCGGTTCTTTGCCGTGACCAGTTGGATCCTGATGCTGGTGGCCGTGCAACTGGCCGTCACCGGGCTGCACGAATTAAGCGAGGCGCGCTGGCTGCCATCGAGCAAGACGGAGATGGCCGTGCTCGGGCCGATCGTGGCCAACGAACTGTTCTTTTTTGTGTTCGTCTTCGGTGCGGCCGCTCTGATGATCATTCGCGAATGGCTAGCGGCTTCCCACAAGAAAACTACTACTGCTGTGACGAATGACGCGGAACGCCGGCTCGTGGAATCGCAGAATCGCCGCCAGCGGCGGTGGATGATCGCCGCGGCGAGCATGAGCCTGGCGGTGATCCTCGCGCTGACCGCGGATTTCATTTATGCGAAAGTGAATTCAGCGCCGCCGCAAGCCCGGGCGGTGGAAGCCGTGGACGGCATCGTGAAAGTGCCTGTCGCCGAAGTGCAGGACGGGAACTTGCATCTCTTCACCCTGAACGCCAACGGACAGAGCATTCGTTTCATGGTCATCAAGAAGCCCAACGGCTACGGAACGGCGTTGGACGCCTGCCTGATCTGCGGAGCCGAAGGCTATCGCCAGGATGGGCAGAACGTAATCTGCCGGCACTGCGCCTCGGCGATTTATATTCCCTCCATCGGGGGCAAGGGCGGCTGCAATCCGATCGGATTCACGTCACAGGTACAGGGCGACGATGTGGTCATTGATGTTTCGTCGGTGACCAAAGCTGCGGAAGAAATTCCGCGATAGGAGATTTGGCGCTCTCACCAATCCGCATAAATGTTCCTTCGACTCGTAGCCGACTCGTTCACGCGCCGGCCAAAACGCAAAATGCTCACCTTGGCCGCGCTGGCCTTGGGGATGGCTGTGGCCACCGCCGCGCTGAGCGTCTCGCTGGACGTGGGCGACCGCCTGGCCCAGGAATTTCGCAGCCTGGGTGCGAACCTTTTGGTGACGCCGGAGGCAGACTCGCTCCCGTTGGAAATTGGCGGCGTGGACTATCGTCCGGCGAATGCCGGCGCCTACCTTCCCGAAGCAGACCTCGGCAAACTAAAAACAATCTTCTGGCGCTTCAACATCAAGGCCTTCGCACCGATCTTGGAAACGCAAATAAAAGCTACCCCAGTAGCGTGGGTTAATGGCGGACGGAACGTCCGGACACATCCAGTCATTGGGACCTGGGTCAACCATAGCGTGAAAATTCCCGACGGTACCACCTACACCACGGGTATCGAACACACCAACCCGTGGTGGCAACTCACCGAGGGAACCTGGTTCGCCGAAGGCAAGAACGAGTGCGTTGTGGGGAAAAATTTTGCGCGTCACCCCCCAGGTTTTTCGTCACCGCTCGGACCGGGGCAGCCTTTGTTCACATATATGGCAAACGGCGAACCTGGCCCCACCTTGGAGGTCGTCGGTATTCTCGACGCTGGCGGTCCGGAAGATGACGCCATTATCGTGCCCCTCGACCTCGCACAGAAACTATCAGGTAAGCCAGGCGAGTATCGCCGCCTGTATGTCAGCGCCCTGACGAAGCCGGAAGACGCCTTTGCGCGCAAAGATCCGAAGACCATGACCCCGGCGGAATTCGATAAGTGGTACTGCACCCCGTACATCTCCTCGATTGCCCTGCAGATCAGCCAGGAGTTGAAAGGGACGGATGTGCGCGTGATTCGCCGCGTCGCGGAGGGCGAAGGCACGATTCTAACCCGCGTGCGCACCCTGCTGTGGCTGGTGACAATCGCCGCGCTGCTGGCAGCGGCCCTGGCGGTCGGCGCCTCGGCGGCGGCTTCGGTGATCGAGCGGCGCACCGAAATTGGCCTGATGAAAGCGCTCGGCGCTGGCTCCGGTCTGGTCGGCGTGCTGCTGGCCGCCGAGCAGTTGCTGGTGGCGTTTGTCGGCGGCGGCATCGGCTACGCGGTGGGTATCCTGCTCGCGCGCATCCTGGGAGAGAAGATTTTTGGATTTACGCCGGAGCCGAAATTTTTCCTCTTCTTCATGGTGCTGGTGCTTGCATCGCTCATTACGCTGCTCGGCAGCGCTTATCCGCTGCGCCGCGCTTCTCGATATGACCCGGCGCCCATCCTGAGGGGCGAGTGATGAGCGATTCCCCAATGTTCTGGCGAATCGTTCGGCGGCTGCTCACCGCGAATTATGGACGCTTGTTCGTGATTCTGCTGGCGCTGGGCGCGGGCGCGGCGATTACCTCGGCATTGCTCAATTTACAGATTGATGCCAAGCGGCGCTTGACCACGGAATTTCGCGCGCTGGGAGCGAACGTGATCATCGCTCCACGCGATGCGAATGCAAATTCAGCAGGTGGCACTCTGGAGCAGGCACTGCTCGCGGGCTTGCCAACCGAAAACGCCGGGAAGTCCGTGCCGGCCGTGGCGTTTCTTTACGTGATCGGCGAAGTCGCCAAGGCCGGCGAGGTCCATCACCAAGCGGCCGTGATCGCGGGCGCCGAAGGGCAGGGATTAACGCAAGTCCGGCCCGGACGGCGGACGGAATATTCCGCCGAAAAAGAGAAAGATCCGGCGGCGTGCGAAATCGGCGCGAAAGCCGCCGAACAGTTCAAAGTTCACGTGGGTGATTCGCTGCACCTGCGCAATCAGGGCAGGGAAGCCACGTGCAAGGTGTTCGCGGTGGTGGCCACGGGCGGCCCGGAAGACACCCAGATTTTCACCAAGCTGCCCACTGCCCAAGCGCTCGCCGATTTGCCCGGACGCATCAGCCTGGCGCAGCTCAGCGTGACGGGCACACCGGATTCGATTGAGCGCTTCATCAACGCGCTCGCGCAGCGCTTGCCTGGCGCAGACGTGCACGGCGTCAGGCAGCTCGCCCAGGCGGAGGGAAAACTCTATAACCGCATCAGCGGCCTGCTTTCCACCACGGTGATTCTGGTCCTGATCCTGACCTCGCTCTGCGTGATGGCGGGAATGAGCAACGTGGCGATTGAGCGCAAAAATGACGTCGGGCTGATGAAAGCAATCGGGGGTTCCGTGCGCCGCGTTGTTCGGCTGTTCCTGGCGGAAGCCATTCTGATGGGCATTGCGGGCGGGGTGATTGGCTCGGCGTTTGGCGTTCTCGGCTCCATCTGGCTCGGCAAGGCCGTATTTGGCGTGGCTGCGCAGCCTCGTTGGATTGTGTATCCTGTTTCTGTGGGCATCACTATCCTCGTTTCGATAGCCAGCGCATTTCCCCTGCGCCGACTCGCGAGCGTACGTCCTGCAAGTGTGTTTCGAGGTGAAGCGTGACCGCCCAAGTGCGCATTGAATCGCTGGTGAAGGAGTATGGGACGCAGCGCGCGTTGAACGGCATCTCCTTCCACATTCAGGCGGGCGAATGGGCGGCGCTGATGGGGCCGTCCGGCTCCGGGAAAACCACGCTGATCAATATTCTGGGTGGATTGGATACCCTCACCTCCGGCCACGTGATCGTGGATGGCGTGGACCTGGCGAAACTTTCCGAAAACGACCTGGTTCGCTACCGCGCCGAAAAAATCGGCTTCGTCTTTCAGCAGTTCCACCTCGTGCCATATCTCAGCGCCCTCGAAAACGTGATGCTGGCACAGTATTTTCACAGTGTCACCGACGAAGGGCAGGCCGCGGAAGCATTGAAGCGAGTCGGGCTGGGTCATCGCCTTACGCATTTGCCTTCGCAACTTTCTGGCGGTGAGCAGCAGCGCGTCGCGATTGCGCGCGCCCTGATCAACCAGCCGAAATTAATTTTGGCCGACGAGCCGACAGGCAACCTCGACGAGGCGAATGAGGAAATTGTACTCGGACTTTTCCGCGAACTGCACAGCGCCGGCCACACCATCCTGATGGTCACCCACGATCCGGACATCTCCCTGCAAGCCGACCGCCGCATCGAACTTGCCCACGGACATCTTTCTTTTGACACTGCGTTGCACGGGCCGAATCATCCGATGGCTTGCGCGCTCGCGAATTCTGCCGATTGCTGCACGTCGGTTTCCAGCGACGACGAAATTCGCTTCGATCACCTGCTCGAGCAGATTTGGATTTGCGGCGAAGACGGCAAGCCCGCGCAGAAGGAGTTGCTGCGCTCCGAGGGGCCCGCGGGACAACTTCCGGTAATTGCCGCCGAGCCGGTTTCGCGTTTACTCGGGCGCATGTCGGATTTGCGCCTGATCGAATTGCAGAACGGCGACGTCCGCCTCACGCAATCGGGAACCCAGCGCGCACGGGATGTGGTCCGCCGCCACCGGCTGGCCGAGCGTCTCTTCAAGGACACCTTCCGCATCGAAGACCAGGAAGTGCACAGCGAGGCCTGCAAGTTCGAGCACATTATCAGTCCGGAGCTGGACCAGAAGATCTGCTCGTTCCTGGGGCACCCGACGACTTGCCCCCACGGTAACCCGATTCCCCCGGGCGAATGCTGCGATCACAAGAAAGAAAAGGTTTGAGGTGAATGCTTTTGTGGCGGCCGCCTTCTGAGGCGGGCGCTTTTGCCCGTCCCAGCGATTCTACGGGGCGGGCGCCGTTTCCGAAGCGCCTGGACAATGGATTGCGTGAGGATTGCGAGAGGAAAGATCTTTACAGATGCCCATACCCATCGATCAACGAAAAAAGCCAACCGCGGTAAAAATCCACGTAAAAACCGGCGCGGGTGTCGACATCGCCTGGGCCGACGGCCATTCCAGCCATTACGATTTCACCTATCTCCGCGACCAGTGCCCCTGCGCAACCTGCAACGACGAGCGTGGCAAGAAAGAAGCAATGCCCGTGGCGTCCACGAATCTCCTGTCCTCGCCCCTGCTGCCCATGTACAAGCCAAAGCCCCGCGCCCAGGCCGCCACCCAGGTTGGAAACTACGCCGTGCAAATCAGTTTCACCGACGGGCACTCCACCGGAATCTTCAGCTACGATTACCTTCGCACTCTTTGCCCGTGCGAGGAATGCGCCCGCGCATTTCGCGAAAGTCCGGAAAAAAGCCAGCAATAAATCGTTTAGCCACCCGCCGTTTGCTGGACTTGTCTGCGGAAAAATGCGAGCATTGCAATCTGCAGGTCAAACTACCCGTAAATGAGCAGCACTCCCCATAGCCCGGCTGCCAAGGGCGGCCAGGGCAGCGGCATTCCGCGCGTCTTGGTAGCGACCACGGCGCTGTTAAGCTTCATCTCCTTCTGGCGCGCGGCCGCCATCGTACTCAACGACCTCGCTTCGTCGGCCTACTACGCCGGAGGCGAAGCCGAAGGCTACATCGGCAAGGCCGCTCCCTGGTTCATCCTCGGCATCATGCTGTTTTCCTACTCGGTCCGCGCGATCTACGTGGAAAGCTGCAGCATGTTCGTGCGCGGCGGCGTCTATCGCGTCGTCAAGGAAGCGCTCGGCGGAACGCTCGCCAAATTTAGCGTGTCGGCGCTGATGTTCGACTACATTCTCACCGGCCCGATCAGCGGCGTCTCCGCGGGACAATATATCGTCGGGCTGATCAACGAAACCTCCGATTACATCCACCTGGGATTTCATGTTTCGCCGAACATCGGCGCCGCTTTTTTCGCCATCCTCTGTACGCTCTATTTCTGGTGGTACAACATCAAGGGCGTCCACGAATCCAGTCAAAAGGCCATGCGCATCATGCAGATAACGACCGTCATGGTCGTCATCCTGATTTCGTGGTGCGTATACACCGTCCTGGTGCGGCATCCCGCGCTGCCGCCCTTCCCGACCCCGCATAATCTGAAACTCGAACCCAATGCCATGGGTTGGCTCTATGGCGTGAAGTTTGCCCATTTTGCCGCGCTCATCGCGATTTTTGTCGGCTTGGGACATTCGGTCCTGGCAATGAGCGGAGAAGAGTCGCTCGCGCAGGTCTACCGCGAAATCGAGCATCCGAAACTTCCCAATCTGAAGAAGACCGGCTTGGTGATTTTCGTTTACAGCCTGGTGTTCACTTCGCTGGTTTCCTTTTTTGCCGTGATGTTAATCCCCGACGCCCAGCGCCAGAATTTTCTTGAAAATCTGATCGGCGGCCTGGCCATGAACCTGGAAGGGCCGTTCCTTCTGCGGCTGATCTTCCACGGCTTCGTAGTGGTGGTGGGCACCCTGATTCTGGCCGGCGCTGTGAATACCGCGATTGTCGGCTCCAACGGCGTGCTGAACCGCGTGTCGGAAGACGGCGTGCTCGCGGACTGGTTCCGCCAGCCGCACCGGCGCTTCGGCACCACGTACCGGATTATCTGGATCATCGCCGGGCTGCAGATACTCACGATTATCATCAGCCGCGGCGACGTAACCTTCCTGGCGAACTTGTACGCGTTTGGCGTCATCTGGAGTTTCGCCATGAAGGGCCTGGCTGTGCTGGTGTTGCGCTACACGCATCCCGGCGACCGCGAATATCGCGTCCCGCTGAATTTCCGGGTATTCGGCGTGGAGATCCCCCTCGGCTTGAGCTTGATCACGCTGGTGCTCCTCGGCATCGCCGTAATCAACCTCTTTACCAAAAAAGAAGCGACCATCGCCGGGGTCACTTTTTCCATCTTCCTTTTCATCGTTTTCACGATTTCAGAAAAATTTACCCACCACGCTCGCGGAAACACGGCGCACGTGGAAATGGACCAGTTTCACCTCGCTACCGAGGGCATTCTCACTCCGGAATCGGTCGGCGCGCGCCCGGGAAACATTCTGGTCCCGGTCAGCAATATCCACTCCCTGTATCACCTCGGCAATGTGCTGGACCGGGTAAAGCCCGGGCGCCGGGATGTTGTGGTCCTGCACGTCAGGTTGCTGCGGCGCGCGGCATCGGGCGAATACGATCTGGAAGCGGAGCAGCTATTTGGCAGCATCGAGCAGCAGTTGTTTTCGCAGGCGCTTTCGATCGCGGAAAAGCGCGGGAAAACGATCCGCCTGGCGGTCGTGGCTGCCAATGATATTTGGGATGCTATTCTGAGCGCCGCCACTTCGCTGCAATCCAGCACGATTGTGCTGGGCCACTCGCCGAAGGAGTCCACCGAAGAGCAGGCCAAGCATCTCGGCGACGCTTGGGAAAAACTGGGCGATCCAAAGCCGCAGTTCAATCTGGAAATTCACATGGCGAACGGCGACAAGACCTACAAGGTCCTTGGGCCTCACGCGCCAAATCTCACCGCCAATGAAGTGAACCTGCTCCACCGCTTGTGGCTGCGCTTCAGCGAATCCGCGGCGCCGCTGGAAATCCATCACCACGACGTGGTCCATTTTGCGCTGGAAGAAGTGATGAAAGAGCTCGACGACGGCCAGGAAGAAGCCCTGATGGCCAGGCTGAAATCACATCTGGAATCCAACGCGAAGAAAAAGCCCCCCGCGCTTTAGGCTGTTTTCTCATAACGAGACGTTTAGACGAGGCTTCTTTCCCGTACTAGTTCGTGCTCCGGTCTTCTAACTGCTTTTCTTTCCGCAGCTTGTATTTCCCGCCCGATATTCCGTTAACCAAACAGAATAAGCTTCAAGTATTACTTTAAATGTCGGCGCGCCGACATTTTCCCCGCACTCATTTTTCTTGTAGGGACCGCCTTCCGAGGCGGTCCGTTCTTGCTGTTGTATCGGCCGCCGTCTGCGGCGGGCCTCTTTGAATTGTGCATTACACCGCGCTGGTGCAATGCCCGCATTTCTTTGCGGCTACCGGAATCGCCATCGCGCATTGCGGGCAATCTTTCGTGGTGACCGGTGCCGGCGGCTTCGGCATCCAGCGATTGACCATGCGCACCACAACGAAAATGGTGAAGGCCACGATCAGGAAATTGATCACGGTGTTGATGAAATTGCCGTAATTGAGCGTCGCCGCGCCCGCGGCCTTTGCGTCCTTGAGCTTGTCGAAGTGGGTGCCGCTCAAGCTTATGAACAAATCAGCAAAATTGACTCCCCGGAGAAGTTGGCCGAGCGGCGGCATCAGGATGTCGTCCACGAGAGAAGAGACGATTTTTCCGAATGCCGCCCCGATGATCACGCCAACGGCCAAATCCAAAACACTGCCGCGCATTGCGAATTCCTTGAATTCTTTGAACACGATTGTTCTCCTCTTCGAAGGTGCGAGCCAAAAATCGGCGCTCGCAGGCAGGTCTTCCCACGGGCGGAGGGAAGTGTTGATTGCCGGGGATTATAGCTGAGTGGACGCTATCGTTGCCGCAAAATGAGGAGCGAACCGAGGATGCCGCGCACAATGAGGATCAGGCCGGCCAGAGCAAGAAGTTTCACAACCCAGTCGAATGGAACATGGGAGAGGGCCAGCATCACCACCCCCAGCAGCACCAGCGAACCGCCGCGATTCCACTTCTGCCACTTGGCCCAGAATTGCCCGGGCTTGGCCAGCGCCAGCAAGCCCCAGGCGACCAACCCAACGCTGAGAATTAGCCAGCCCGCGCCATGGCGATCGAAGTAAATTCGTCCGTTGGCGGCAAGCCACATCACCAGCGCGCCCAGCAGCAGGAAAACGAATTCAGTCAGCATTTGCGTCAGGCGCGCGGGCGAAAGCATGCAGCCTCGATCTTCAGGAAACGCGTTCGATCCGGACCTTCATCGTGACAGGAACACGCGGGCGATCCATGCCGTCGCGGGAAGTTTTGGAAATTTTGTCGGCGATGTCTTGGCCTTCGACAACCTCGCCAAAAATGGAGTGGCGGTTATCGAGATGCGGTGTCGGCGCTACCGTGATGAAGAACTGGCTGCCGTTGGTGTTCGGCCCGGCGTTGGCCATGGAAAGTTTTCCCGCTTTTGAGTGGCGCAGGCTGGGGTGGAATTCGTCGGCGAAGTTGTAACCCGGCCCTCCGCGCCCGTCGCCCTGCGGGCATCCGCCCTGAATCATAAAATCCGGGATCACGCGGTGAAAGATCAGGCCGTCGTAGTATGGCCGCGTTTCCTTCTTGCCGCTGATGGGGTCCTTGAATTCCTTGGTGCCCTCGGCGAGGCCGATGAAGTTCTCAACAGTCTTTGGTGCTTCCTTTTCAAACAGCTTGCAAACGATGTTGCCCTGTGAAGTCTCAAAAATTGCATAAGTTCCCGCGGGTCGCGCCATGTGCTCTCCTTGGTTGGTGTACTTCTCATGTTACTGTCATTCGAGAAAGCAAAGCAAACGCGGCAACTCGCGATGAAATTTCCGGACGACCCGGTTTGCTAATGGAAAATTCCGGCGCGCGTGCTTATGGCACGGGCGGATTTGCTCCACCGCTAAAGCGGCTAATTCCAACCCTTTTGCTTGCGGAGTTCCGTGATGTGCGCGGTGTGATGCCGGCCGTGCCACGCGTAGAGGAACAGCAGCCATTCGACATTTTTCAGGCCCGATTCGGAATGGCGGATCGGCCGGGCGTACTGCTCCGGCGTGACCGTCCGTAGCAGCCGGGCCCAACGATCGTGAAGTGGTTCAAGAAGTTTGAGCGAAATTTCGACCGGCGCGTGTTGCGCATCATCCAGCCGCGCCCAATCGGCCTCCTGGTACCCCTTGATGGTGGGCTCGGTTTCCGTGAGACCCAGCCGCAGCCGTACGTAGGCGTTCATGTGGCTATCGGCGAGATGGTGAACCACCTGGCGCACCGTCCAGCCACCTTCGCGGTACGGAGTTTCCAGTTGTGCGTCCGTCAGCCCGGCGATCGCAGCGCGAACGTTCGCAGGTGTGTTTGCTATATCTTCAATCGCAGCCTGGCGCATGGCGGGGGTAATGCCGGTCGGCATGGCAAATTTTCCAACGGGATAACGCGGGTCCATACACTCTCCTCATCGGTGTAACTTTTGAACGCCCTTCTACTCTAAAAGAGACGCAATTCAGCGTCCAGATCCTCGCAACCTGGGGGGATCGCCAAATTGGCCGTTTCTCCGAAGTTTCGTTGCCCAATTACGTTGCACAATTCGGCGGCAACATCCAGACTGTAATGAAAGACTTGCGCGACGCCGCTTCACACCGCCGCTCGGTGACGACAATGCTACAATCTTTCGACCTGTCCCGTTTGGGCCTTGTACCGCCAGGCCAGCTTTCCGAATCTAAGGTATGGAGCTCTTTCTAATGAACAATGTGGTAATCATCGGGAGCGGATGTGCCGGGCTGACCGCGGCGATTTACACGGCGCGGGCGAATCTGACGCCCATCGTGTTGGACGGCCATGAGCCCGGCGGCCAGCTTTCGCTGACCACACACGTCGAGAATTATCCCGGGTTTCCCGATGGGATTATGGGGCCGGAACTCATCGAAAACATGCGCAAGCAGGCGCAACGCTTCGGCGCGGAATTCAAGGCCGGTGCAGTGACGGAAGTCGATTTGACCAATCGCCCGTTCAAAATTACAGCGGGGAAAGAAACCTACGAATCGCGTTCGGTAATCGTGGCGGCGGGAGCTTCGGCGCGCCTGCTGGGATTGCCTGGAGAAAAAGAACTGATCGGCCGGGGACTGTCCACCTGCGCGACGTGCGATGGCTATTTCTTCCGCGGGAAACCCATCGCGGTTGTCGGCGGCGGAGACACGGCGATGGAAGAGGCCAACTTTCTCTCGCGTTACGCAAGCCGCGTATACCTGATCCATCGGCGGGAAGAATTTCGCGCCTCGAAAATCATGATCGACCGGGCCCGCGCGAACGAAAAGCTCGAATTTGTAGTGCCCTACGTAGTGGACGAAATTCTCGCTCCCGATAAAGCGGTTACGGGCGTGCGCCTGAAAAACGCCAAATCCGGCGAGAAGCGGGAAATCGAACTGCACGGACTTTTCGTTGCGATTGGGCATGACCCGAACTCCACCGCCTTTCGCGGCAAGCTGGAAACGGACGAGAACGGCTACATCATTCCGCGCCACGGAAGCCTGACAAACATCCCCGGCGTGTTCGTCGCGGGCGACGTCCAGGACCACCGCTACCGCCAGGCAGTCACCGCGGCGGGTTCCGGCTGTATGGCGGCGCTGGATGCGGAGAAGTTTCTGGAAGAACACAAAGACTAGCTCCAGACTGGCCTCCCGGCACAACTCCGGGCATAATCGAATTGTCCATGTTGCGCTCGATCCTGCTGAAGTTTTCCGAAAGCAAAAGTTTCGCCCACTGGGTCACCACCAACGCCACTACGCGCCGGATGTCTCACCGCTTTGTCGCCGGCGAAACCCTCGAAGAGGCGCTGCAGGTGGCGCGCGCCTGCAATGATGCGGGAATGCACGCGACCCTCGACTACCTGGGGGAAAACGTCAGCACCACCGCCGACGCCCAGAAGGCCCGCGACGCCTACCTGGAAATCTTCGACCGCATCGCCCAGGAACGCCTGCACGCCAACGTTTCCTGCAAACTGACGCAACTCGGCCTGGATATTTCGCCGGAATTTTGCGAAGGCTTGGTCCTTTCAATCGCCGAACGAGCCGCTGCCAACGATAGTTTGCTGCGCATTGACATGGAAGGTTCCGTTTACACGCAGCGCACCGTGGACCTGGTGAAACGCGTTCGCGCACAGACCCCCGCGATCGGCACCGTGATTCAGTCCTACCTTTATCGCAGCGAAAGCGATATCAACGACCTGCTCTCCGTCGGCTGCCGCGTGCGCCTCTGCAAGGGAGCTTACAAGGAATCAATCGAGGTCGCTTACCCGCGCAAAGCCGATGTGGACGGCAACTATATCCGCCTGATGCGCATGCTGCTGCCAAGCGGGTTTTATCATGGCGTCGCCACGCACGATCCGAAAATGATCGCGGCCACGATTCGCTGGGCGGCGGAAAAGCAGATTTCCAAGGACGATTTCGAATTCCAGATGCTCTATGGGATTAGAACCGACCTGCAGCGCCAATTGGTGCGCGACGGCTATCGCCTGCGCATTTACATTCCGTACGGCCGCGACTGGTTCCCCTATGTCATGCGCCGCCTGGCGGAGCGCCCCGCGAACCTCATGTTCTTCATGCGCAACTTCCTGCGCTCCTAACCAGCGAAGAAACTGATCCGTCTTTTTCCATCTTTAACTTTTGAACTTCTGAACTCTTGAACTTCTTAACTCTTCAACTCTTCATCCCAACGATTCCCCCGGCTTAATCGCGTGAATCGTCAGCCCGGCGATGTCTTTTGTCTCGGCGCGAAAGCCTTCCGGCGTGCCGGTCAACATCGGAAACGTTGCGTAGTGCATGGGAATCACGTGCTTCACGCCCAGTAGCCGAGTGGCGTAAGCGGCTTCGCGCGGGCCCATGGTGAAGACGTCCCCGATCGGCAGCAAGGCGATATCGGGTTTGTGGATTTCGCCGATCAGCTTCATGTCGCCAAACACGTTGGTGTCTCCCGCGTGATAGAGCGATACGCCGCCGGGGAGCCGGACGATGTAACCGCCTGCCTCGCCGCCGTAGATGCGCTCGCCATTGTCCTCGATGGAGTTGGAGTGGAACGCGTTGGTCATCGTGACTTCAAAATCGCCGACCTTTTGCGATCCGCCCTTATTTCCCGGCAGGCATTCCGCGCCCGTTTTCTTGGAATCAAGCCACAGATACGTTTCGAAGGTGGCAACAACCTTGGGCTTGAATTGCTTCGCCAGCGGCAGCAGGTCGCCGATGTGGTCGGTATGGCAGTGCGTGATGAAGATGGCATCAAGCCGGGACAGTTTCTTCAGGTTTTCCGGGCACCGCGGATTGGACATCACGAAGGGGTCGATCATCGCAAACTGCCCGCTCGGCGTCGTCAAGCCGAACGTGCTGTGCCCGAAATACGTGATTTTATTTCCCTTCAAATCAAGCATGGAATCTCCTTCGAAAGTACGAACACGTTGAATAAAGTCCCGACGAGTTGTCATCCCGAGCGAAGCGAGGGATCTGCTCTTAATCGGTCGGCCTGTGTAGTGGCCCGTCTTAAGACCGGCCACTATATTTCGCTCGCGATCGAATCGTAGGCTCAGTGAGTTTGTTTTCAACGCCCCGCTATTTAGAGAGCAGCGTCTTGATCGCTGCCTCGTAAGTGTCGTGGTCGCCCGCGCCGACAAAGCGCCCGACTTGCTGGCCGTCTTTCCCATAGAAAACGGAAGCCGGGAGTGAGCCATTCCATCCCGGCATGACAGCCTGCACGAACGCGTCTTCTTCGCCCTTTTTCTTGCGATAATTGGGGAAGACTGGTTTGTAGCGTGCCAGGAATCGCCGCATCAGGATAAGGTCGCCGTCCTGGTCAAGGCTGACACCGACAACCTTCAGACCTTGCGGTGCGTACTGCCTGGCGAGTTCGTTCAGCATCGGATATTCGTCGCGGCAAGGTTCGCACCAGGTGGCCCAGAACGTGACCAGCAGGGGTTTCCCTCTGTATTGCTGCAGAAGCTTCTGGTAGCCCTGCGTGTCGATCAATTCCGGGTCCTTGGTAGCGGGCGTTTGCGCCGCGGCCAACCCAAGACTTGCTGCCACCAGCAAAACTGCCAGCGCGTATCTGAGCTTCATGTGGTTTCCTCTCACCTCCATTCTAGCCGTTTCGGGCCGGTTGAGAATCCGGGGAGTACCAAGTAGAATGTATTTGATGCTGCTTTTTTCCCGGCAGCGCTATTTTTGTTGGACTATCGCCGGCTGCGTTTTGAAACCTAACCCCGGCCCGCTACCTGAAGCGAAGGAGAGTTTGCATGGCTTATGTGATTGCCGAACCTTGCATCAACACGAAAGACACCGCGTGTGTTGATGTCTGTCCGGTGGACTGCATCCACCCGCGCAAGGACGAGCCGACCCATCAGAGCGAGACGATGCTCTACATCAATCCCGTCGAGTGCATCGACTGCGGCGCTTGCGTCCCGGTTTGCCCCGTGACCGCGATTTTCGCCCTCGAGGATTTGCCGGAGAAGTGGCAACAGTTCACCGCGATGAATGCCGACTGGTACGCCAAGAAGTAAGCGAAGCCGTTCGGAACTGGCAGTTTTTCTTTTTGAGGAGCCCCGGATTCCCGGGGCTCCTTTTTTTACCCGGTTCGTTCGCGGGATTGGGATAACGATGCAAGGCGGCCTTTTGTGGGCATTTCTCATCCAATCCGATACCAGGCCTGCGCCTGTTCGAGGGGAAACTTTGCGCCGAATTTTGACTGACTTTTCGTGCCTCCTGTTGTTGCTTGCGCTTCCATGCGCAGGCCGGGCCGCGGCGCAATTGACTGGCGTCCCACAGGGCACATACTCCGGCACGCTGCAGGCCGGTGAGGCGCAACTTCATCTGCTGCTGCACCTTTCTAAAAGCGCGAACGGCTCCCTTCGTGCGACGCTCGACAGCCTGGAACAAGGCGTGTTCGCCATCGAAGCGAATTCGGTTTCCTTCGCGAATTTCGACCTGAAACTCGAGCTCACATCCGTGGGCGCCCACTTCGAAGGCAAAGTTACACCGGACCACGAGATCATTCACGGAAGCTGGTCCCAGGGCAACGTCTCAATCCCGTTGATTTTCCGCCGAGAGACGGGCGCTACCGCGCGCAAGCCCGGCGACGCGATTTTCCCAGTGGAGGGCTTGTGGCAAGGTGCCGTGGAAACGCATGGCATGCGCCTCAGATTCCAATTGCACATTTCTCACGACACCGAAGGAGCGCTGATCGCCGCGCTCGACAGCCTGGACCAGGCAGTCAGCGGGCTGCCCGCCAATCATGTCACCTTCAAGGATTCGGTGTTTCACTTCGAAATTCCCTCGGTGGCGGGAGTCTACGAAGGAACTCTGAACCTGGCCAGGAATGCGATGGCGGGCAAATGGTCGCAAACTAGCGCGGACAATTTGCCTCTGAACTTCCAGCGCTCGGACCAGACTCTCGAATTACGCCGCCCGCAGACCCCGGTGAGACCCTTCCCCTACGTTGAAGAGGAAGTCGCGTTCGCCGGCGGAGCCGACGGCCTTAAGTTGGCCGGAACCCTGACATTGCCCAAGGGCGCGGGCCCATTTCCCGCGGCACTGCTCATCGCCGGATCGGGGCCGCAGGATCGCGACGAGTCGCTCGCCAATCATCGGCCATTTCTCCTGATCGCCGACGCGCTCACCCGGAAAGGGATCGCCGTGTTGCGCTACGACAAGCGGGGCGTCGGCCAATCCACCGGAAATCCAGACATCGCAACCACGTTGGATCTGGCCGCGGATGCCCAAGCCGCTCTGGCGTTCCTGAAATCTCGCAAAGAGATCGATGGATCCAAGATCGGTCTTATCGGGCACAGCGAAGGTGCGATGATTGCCCCATATCTGGCGGGGCACACAAAAGACGTGAAGTGGGTGGTGCTGCTGGCTGCGCCGGCAACCACAGGCGAGAAGACACTTTTGAATCAGTCTGAACTGATTGGCCGCGCCGGCGGGCTAAGCGAGGAGCAACTGGATGCCAGCTTGGGGTTCGATCAGGCCGCTTATGCTTTGGTACGCAAAGAGAAGGACCCGAACGTTCTCGCCGAAAAGCTTGTGGGTTTGGTGAAGGAATCGGGACTGGATGCGGCCCTGCCTCCCGCGGCGTTGGAGACGCAACTCCGGATGCTGGCATCGCCATGGTTCCGGTTTTTTCTGGATTACGACCCGCTGCCAAATCTGAAGGCCGTCACTTGCCCCGTCCTGGCACTTTATGGCCAGAAGGATTTGCAGGTTGCCGCGAAGTCGAATCTGCCTCTGGTTCAACAAGCATTTCGCGATTCTCTGAATACTCAGGCGGAGACCCGTGAACTGCCCGGTTTGAACCACTTGTTTCAACATGCCTACACAGGCACTCCCGCCGAATACGCCGCCATCGAGGAGACATTTTCACCGGACGCGCTGGCCATGACCGTGGACTGGGTTGGAGTTCACAGCTACTCCAAATAGCGAAAGTTTAATCGATCGCAACCGCTCTTCGATATAACCTTTGCCGTCTGTCGCGGTATTATGGAATGTGAATCTGATGCCCGAGCCTCGCCCTCCATTCCATCTTCTCCTGATTGTTCATGCCCACCAGCCGGCTGGAAATTTTGAGCATGTTTTTGAAGAGTGCTATCGCACTGCCTACGACCCGTTTCTGGCGATGGTTGAAAAGCATCCGGGGGTGCGGCTGGCGCTGCACTATTCCGGGCCTCTGCTTTTGTGGATTGAGAAGAATCATCCTGAATATTTCGACCGCTTAAGAAGACTCGTGGCTGCTGGCCAGGTGGAACTTATCGGCGGCGGATTCTACGAGCCGATTTTGATTTCGATTCCGTTGGTAGACCAGGTCGAGCAACTGAATCGTCTGGGAAACTATATCGAGCAGCATTTTGGGCAGCGCCCCAAAGGCGCGTGGCTGGCCGAACGCGTGTGGGAACCGCAACTCCCGGGTTCGCTGGCCGAGGCGAACGTGGCGTACACGCTGGTGGACGATTTGCCGTTCATCGCGGCCGGATTCGAGGCGGAAGAATTGTTTGGCGCCTATATCGCCGAGGATCGCGGAAAATCGGTGTGGCTGTTCCCCGGCCTGAAAGACCTGCGTTACCTGATACCCTTTCGCAAGCCTGCCGAAACGATCGCCTATCTGGAAAAGGCCGCGCAGGTGCATCCTCATGGCGCCGCCGCTTTTGGCGACGACATGGAAAAATTTGGCTGCTGGCCCGGCACGTTCAAACATTGCTATACCGACGGCTGGCTGGAGGAATTTTTCTCCGCGCTTGAGGAGAATTCTTCGTGGTTGAAGACGGTGACGCCCGGCGCGTTTATGGCCGGCCATCTGCCGCTGGGCCGCGCGGATCTGCCGGCCGCTTCTTATGCGGAGATGATGGAGTGGGTGTTGCCGACAAAGACGCGGCAACGCTTCTATGCGTTGGAAAAGGAGTTCGCATCGCGGCCGGAGGTGCTGGCGTTTTTGCGGGGAGGCGCCTGGCGCGGCTTCTTCCGCAAGTATCCGGAGTCCAACCTGCTCCACAAGAAAATGCTGCGAGCCTCGGCGGCCGTGGCTTCGATTCCCACGCGGAGGACCAGCGCGGAATACGCCGTGCAACATCAGGAGGCGAGGGACCGCGTACTGCGTGGGCAGGGCAACGATGCTTACTGGCATGGTGTGTTCGGCGGAATTTACGCGCCGCACCTGCGCACGGAAATCTGGCGCAATTTGATCCGTGCGGAGGCCCTCGCGGACCAGCTCACCCCGGGCGGGCTGATGCCCCGCCTTGAACTGGTGGACTACGACGCCGATGGCGCTGCTGAGATACTCTTCAGCGCTCCCGAATTCCAGGCCCTCTTGAAACTGTCCGATGGGGCGACCCTGGCGTTTTTCGATTTTCGTCCCGCGAGCGCCACGCTGATCAATTCGGTGATCCGGCGTCCCGAGGCTTACCATTCGCGGCTCCGCGAGGCAGCAGACGTGAAGCCCGCCGCGGACGGCGCGGTTTCCATTCACGATCAAGTGCTGGTAAAAGAGCCGAATCTCGAGAGGTTCCTGCGCTACGATCGCTTTCCGCGGCACGCGTTTCGCCTGTTACTGTTCGATGCGTCGCAGACGCAGGCGGACTTTGAGGAGTTACGGCTGAAAGACGTGAAAGCCGCGGCCGCGGGCCCCTACCTCTTGCATGCTTCTTCGGCGAACTACGCGGAGTTGCAGACTGCGTTCGATCTGCCCGAATACGTCGCTGAGGGCGGGGAAGTGCCGCGGCTTTCGATCACCAAGCTTTTCCTGTTTGGCCCCTCGCCGCATGGTTGCGAAGTCAGTTGCGATCTTTCGATTTCGGTCTCTGCTCCGCTGTCGCGTCCGCTCGCCCTGGGTTTGGAATCGGTGATCAACTTTCTTGCGCCCGCGGATGCGGACCGTTTCTTCGAGACGCCCACGGGCCCGAACAACCTGCGCTTTTCGGGTGTTTTACCTGCCCCGCTGCTGCGAGTGGAAGATGGCTGGCAGAAAATCCGCGTCACGCTGCACGCACCGGGGGCGCAGGAATTCTGGGTCGCTCCCATCGAAACGGTGTCGGAATCCGAAGGTGGATTCGAGAGAGTTTATCAGGGCTCGCAGATCCTGGCCGTGTGGCGTCCGGATTTTATGCAGCATACCTCCTTCTCCGCGCGCCTGCTCTGGCGCGTGGATTCGCTATAAGCCGACTCTCCGGCGGAACTCCGCGCGCTGGAACAGACCCGCCTTCAAAGTACAATCGAACGGGCCGCGGCCCAGTGGAATTTTGCCGCGCGGCTCATGGGAGTTATCCTCGTCTTGGTGAATTCGCGATTCCAGTCGTTGCTCACATCGCCGTGGTTGATATTCAGTGTGGCGCTCTGTCTGCGGCTCGCTTTCCTGTTTTCCCAGGCACACCAGGTTCCCGCCGAAGCGCTGGCCACCGTTCCTTTTCAGAATGAAGTCGGGAGCGTTGCTTCGGCGCTGGCGCAGGGGCAGGGGTTCTGCTGCGTGTTTCGCCAACCGACGGGGCCTACCGCCTGGCTCGCGCCTGTCTACCCGCTTTTTCTAGCAGGCATCTTCAAGGTATTCGGAAGCTCTACGGTCGCATCGTTTTATGCTGCTGCCCTCTTCAACTGCCTGTTCTCGGCGCTCGTCTGCTTGCCGCTGTACTATGCCGCGCTGCGAATCGGAAATCGAGCGACGGCGATGGCGGCCGCTTGGCTGTGGGCGATTTTCCCCAGCGGGATCCTCATTCCCTTCGAATGGATCTGGGATACCTCGCTTTCCGCTTTATTGGCCATTACTCTTCTCTGGGCTACCTTTCGCCTGGCCGATGACACCCGCCGGCGGAATTTCATTTTGTACGGATTCTTCTGGGGCTTTTCCCTGCTGGTAAATCCCGCACTGGGAGCCGTCTTTCCGTTGCTTCTGCTCTGGATTTATTTCCGATCGAATTCTTCGAAACTTCGGCGCCTGGGCGATATTTCGCTCATCATTTTCCTGGCGATTCTTGTCTGCCTTCCCTGGACCATCCGAAACGCCGTTCAATTCCACCGCTTCATTCCGGTCCGTTCCGATTTTCCGTTTGAATTGTGGATGGGGAACAACCCGATTTACGACGAGCATTCCAGGCAGATGAACCGCATCACGCGCTATGAAGAGGTGCACCGGTACTCCCAGTTGGGTGAAACGGCTTTTCTCGAAGAAAAAGGCCGGGCCGCGAAGGAATTCATCTGCACGCACCCCGCGCTGGCCCTTCAACTCGCGGGGCGCCGCGTGGTGGCCATCTGGATGGGAACTCCGTCGCCCTGGCAGGACTTTCTGCGCGCCGACTCCGGCCTGGTGCGGTTCATCTTTTTCTGGAACGCCCTGACCATTCTCGGCGTCTCGTTGGGAATTATCTGCCTGTTCTTGGCACGCAGGTGGTTCGTTTTGCCCGTAGCTGCTTTTCCTCTGGCGTTTCCATTGGTTTATTACTTGACGCAAGTTTCTTTGCGGCTGCGGCATCCCTGCGATCCCGTCCTTGCGCTGCTCATGGGGTTTGCCATGACCTGGCCATGGTTGCGAACCGAATCGCATGCAATTGACGGTTGAGTGCGGTACACTTCCGCCAGTCCAAAATTCCAAAAACCCAGGGATTTGAGAGAAATAATCTCGTTCGTTAGAGCCCGTTCCAATGAACAGCAACCCGCATCCCTCTTTCCAGTCGGTCCACGTTCAACTGCTGATCACGATTTTTCTCGCCGTGTTGCTCTGGGCCCTTTACCAGCGCCTGAGAAAGGTCGAGTTTTTCCGCTGGTGGGCCTGGGCGTGGACATGCTCCGCGCTCTTTCTGGCTCCGGCCATCGTGTCGGTGAAATCCGGACCGGACTGGGCCCCTCTGAAAATCTGCCTGCTCGCGGCGGTCATCGTTTTTGGAATCTTGCAGTCGTTGCTGCTGGCTCTGGGGGGGCTGAGCTGGCAAGTTCCAGGGCGCTCGTTGCAAAGGTTGTTCAAGGCCGGCCTCTGGCTCACGCTGGCCTTATCGGTCGCGACTTTCTGGTTCGGTTACGCTCTCCGTGCGCACCGGGAGGTGAGCTTCGCGGCGCGCAATCTTCCTCGAACGTTCACCATGACGTTGGCGCTCACTTATTGTTGTTTCGTATTTTTCGGGCAGTGGCGCAGAAAGGGCTCCTGGGCGGCGTTGATGTCCGGTGCATTTTGTTTTTTTTACGCCATTGACCAGGTTTCCTACACCATTGATTTTGTCGGCATCCTTCGAAAGTTCTACGGCAACGGCACAGAGATTACGCCCAATCCCATCGACTACGTGCAGGTTCTGCTCGGCTCTCCTCTGTTCTTTTTGGATCTGGTGCATATCTGCGGGATTTGCCTGGGAATGATTTTGTTGCTCATTGAACAGTCCCAGTCGACGGAACGCGACTTGGAAGTCAGCGAGATGCGCCGCCTGGGATTGGCCGTCAACAACGTAGAACTCCAGACAGAAATCGACGAGCGCCATCGGGCGGAATCCGCACTGCGGGCCAGCGAGAAGCGCATCCTGCAAATTCTTCATGGCTCGCCGGTAGCCATCGAGGTTACCCGGGTCTCTGACGATTGGCTTGAACTGGCGAACCGAAAGTATTTGGAACTTTTCGGTTATGCCCCCGGGGATGTGCCGGACGGTGAGGAGTGGTGGCGCATTGCTTATCCTGATCCGGACTATCGTAAATCCATTCAGGAACAATGGCGCGCGCTGATGAACCGGGCAGACCAGGCGCCCGGCGAATCGCTATCAATGAATGCCCGGGCGCACTGCAAGGATGGCCAAGCGCGCGAACTCGAACTTCACCTGTGCCGCGTGGGGGATTCCTATCTGGTCAGCTTTGTGGACCTGACCGCGCACAAACTGGCCGAAGACGCCTTGCGCGAAAGCGAGGCAAAGTTCCGGTTGGTTACGGAGACAGCCCCGTGCGCCATCTGGATCCTGCAAGGTGAACGGTTTGTGTACGTTAACCAGTATGCGGAAAATCTCAGCGGCTACTCGCGCGACGAGCTGTTTTCCATCAACCCCTGGGACCTTGTGCATCCTGAATTTCGTTCCATGGGCGAACAACGCTCCAACGCACGGCTCCGGGGAGAAAATCCCGAACCTCGCTACCAGTTCATGATCCGGACCAAATCCGGGGAAAGCCGCTGGCTCGATTTTTCGGGCGCCCGCACTAATTTCGAGGGCAAGCCCGCCATTCTGTCCACCGCCTTCGATATCACCGCGATCAAGCGGGCGGAGCAACAAATTCTGGAACGTACCATGTACCTGGACGCTTTGATCGCCAACAGCCCGCTGGGTATCGTGACCAAAGACGAACACAACCGCGTGGTGTTCTGCAATCCCGCGTTCGAGCAAATGTTTCATTACGCACAGAGCGAACTGCAAGGCAGGGAAATCGACGACATCATCGCCTCGCATGACTTGGAAGAGGCCAACCGGATGACGTATGCCGTCCGGGAAGGCGGCGTCATCCACGCGACAGCCCAGCGCCGGCGAAAAGACGGCACGTTGATCGACGTCGAGCTGCACGGCATTCGAGTCTTCTCCGGCGAGTCGTTTGTAGGCGCCTTCGCCATCTACCAGGACATCACCGAGCGCCGCAGGTCCGAGGAAAAACTGCAGGCGCTGCGCAACCGTTTAACCCGGACCCAAGAGGAGGAACGCTCGCGAATCGCAAGGGATCTCCATGACGATATCGGACAGCGGTTGGCCGTACTCAGCATTGATCTGGAGCAGATCAAGCTGGCCTCCCTGAAAGTCAGCTCGACTCTCGCCGGAGAACTGGAGTCATTGGTGCGAACCGCCGGTGGAATCGCTTCCGATGTCCACAACATTTCGCGCCGGCTGCATCCCTCGCAGGTGGAGTTGCTGGGCCTGGCGCCCGCGCTCAATAATTTTTGCCGGGAATTTGCCAGCCGCAATTCCATGCACATTCAATTCGTCAGTGCGCGCGCAACCAGCAGGCTTTCCGAAGACGCCTCGTTGTGTCTCTTCCGCGTGGCACAGGAAGCGATTCGAAACGTCCACAAGCACAGCGGATGCCTGGAGGCTCATGTGGAACTGGACGATTTTTCCGGCTCGCTGCGGCTTCGGATTTCGGATCGAGGAACCGGATTCGATCCAAACTCATCGGAAACCTCGCAAGGCCTGGGGCTTCTCAGCATGGAGGAGCGCTTGCGCAGCATTGGCGGGGAACTCTTTGTACATTCCCGGCCAGGTGGGGGAACCTGTATCGAAGCCTGCGTCCCCGTAGCCCAGGATGTCCCTGCGTAACGAGCCGGAATTCGCGGCGATTTGCGTATTCTCTGGCATTGGCCAGTCCGCGCGTCCTCTGCTACAGTTTTCTTTCAGCATCTGGAGACCGTCATGCCGATTCCCAAAGAAGTTCTCGCTATACTCGTCTGCCCGGTTTGCAAGAAACCCGTGCATCCCGTTCCGGATGATTCCGGCTACAAGTGCGAAGCGTGCAAGCGTCTTTATCCCGTGCGGGACGGCATCCCTGTGATGCTTTCCGAAGAAGCGACCATTTCTCCCGAATGACCCGGGGAACTTTCCAGACATGAAATCCGGAGCCGCCAACACGGTGTCTCGACTCAAGCGCCTGCTGCCTCGTTTCCGCAAGTTGCGGATCGGCGTGCTCGGCGACCTGATGCTGGATCGTTACGTGTGGGGAAACGCGAATCGCCTCTCGCCGGAGGCTGCGGTACCCGTTGTCGATTATGTCTCGCAGCAGGATTGCCCCGGGGGTGCAAGCAACGTGGCGGTCAATGTTGCCGCGCTTGGCGCGCAGGTGGAAGTTTTCGGGGTAGCAGGCGCTCAGAAAAATGTGGGGCGTGGTGATACTGCCAGGAAGACCTCACCGGATGAGGCCGGCGCGGCGCTGCACACTGCCCTGAGCAAGCTGGGCATTGGCGACCGAGGCATCATCGCCGATCCGGACCGCATGACCACGCTGAAGACGCGCATCATCGCGAAGCACCAGCACATCGTGCGCATCGATCGCGAACGCCGCGATCCAGTTTCCCCGCAGACGGAAGAAAGGCTCTTCCGCGTCCTGGTTGCATCACTGGAAAAATTTGATGGACTGGTGCTTTCCGATTACGACAAGGGACTGCTTGGAGATGGTTTTGCAGATCGCGTGCTCAACGCCGCGCACCAGTTAAAAGTGCCCGTCTTTGTGAAGCCCAAAACTTCGCGCCTTTATGCCTATCGCGGCGCGCGGGTGATCGTCTGCAATACAAAGGAAGCGGGCCATTATGTTGGCCGCACGCTATCGGACGAGAAATCCGTGGAAGAAACCGGACGAAAACTGCTTCCGCATTTTGGTTGCGCAGCTGTGGTGATAACTCGCGGTGAAAAGGGAATGAGTATTTTTGAGGAAGATTCCCCTCGGCATTTGTACATCCCGGCGACGAGCTTTGAAGTCACATACGCGCGCGTGGGGCAGTCAGGAATTGAACGAAGCGCCACGGGCCGCCAGGTTTTTGATCTCACCGGAGCGGGAGATACGGTATTAAGCGTGTTGTCGTTGGCCATCGCCGCGGGCGCGTCCCTGCCGGACGCGGCACTGCTTGCGAACACCGCTGCCGGCGTCGTCGTCGGCAAGTTGGGAACTGCCAGCGTCTCTCCAGATGAGCTTGCCGGGGCGCTCGACGAAATCCATACGTAACTCGCGCTCATCTTTCCGAAAGCAATCCCATTCGCGTCGAAGAAATAAGGGCGTTCCTCCGGCCAAGCCGTGGAAACCTATGGCGGGAAGCTGAAGGATTTGTCGGAGGGTAAGACCCAAAGCGTCACGACGCGCGTCTTGCTGCTTTTTTCCGCATCCGAGGCTTCGGGCATTGGCGAAAACGGGCTGATTGCCACATTCACCTCAATCGAGGTGCTCTGCTTGGGCGCTTTTGCGCTCATGATCTTGTAGCTTTTCACCGGGCCGTAATACCCGCCAGGTCCCCAATCTGCGGTGAAGTCATCCAGCTTGTAACTTCCTGAAGGCTTCCACAAGCCGTAGGCCTTGTTCGTATCCCCGGCGACCAGCGCGTCAAAGAAGGTCGTTGTCGCCTTCTTCTCCGGGTAGTAGCGGAAAGTGAACCACAGCGCCGTACCCAGCGCGAGGAGCAGCACAACAACTGTGATCGCCATTGCTCGCGACTTCTGCGGCTTTTCTACGGGTGGTTCAAGAAGCGACATTTCGGTTGTCTCCGGCTGGTATCACTCAATGCGGACGCGGGACACGCGCCGCCCTTGAATGTTACAAGAGCGGGCGGACACCCGCAAAGTCCCTATTTAATTGGACGTCGATTTTCGTGAATTGGTTCCCAGGGCGAATCAGCGTGCTTTGGCAAGCCGCGCTGCTATCCGGCCAGCGCGCCGCCGGAGCCTTCGGGCAGTTCGATCGCATACTTGGTGCGAGCTTTTTCGCGGTGCATTTCCAGCGCAAGGTCGATCAGCTTGTCGATCAACTCGCGGAATCCTATCCCCGAGGCTTCCCACAATTTGGGATACATGCTGATGGAAGTGAAGCCAGGGATGGTGTTCACTTCGTTCAGGAATAGTTTTCCGCCTTTTTTCTCGAGGAAAAAGTCCACGCGGGCCATCCCGGAGAGTTCCAATGTCCGGAACGCTTCGACGGCCAGGGTTTGAATTTTCTTCAACTGCACCGGCGTCAGGTCGGCTGGGATCAGAAGCTGGGTGCCGTCTTCCAGATACTTCGCGGTGTAATCGTAGAATTCGCGGTGCGGCACGATCTCGCCGGGCACGGAGGCCTGCGGATCGTGATTGCCGAGGACGGAGACTTCGATTTCGCGCGCGCTGACGGCTTTTTCGACCAGGATCTTCATGCCGAATTCGCACGCCAGGTTCAGCGCGGGCGCCAGCTCTTCGGAGTTGTGCACCTTGGTCATGCCCACGGAAGAGCCGAGCGTTGCGGGTTTCACGAAGACCGGATACGGAAACTTTGCTTCAATTTCCGCCTGCACCGCGGCGGGCTCTTTTTCCCAGCGCCAGCGAAACACGATAACCCAGGGCACAACGGGAATTCCCGCTCCCTCGCAAAGGCGTTTCGATACGTCTTTATCCATGCCGATCGCCGAGCCGAGAACGCCGGCGCCGACGAAGGGAATATCGGCGAGCTCCAGCATGCCCTGGATGGTGCCGTCTTCGCCGAACGTCCCGTGCATGACGGGAAAAATCACGTCGAAACGCTGCGCGCCCGCGCCGCGATCGAGAGGCACGATGGCGGCTTCCGTGGGATCGGCGGTGAGCATCACGCGCCGGCCGCTCTTCAGGATGTCCGGAAGCAGCTTTGCCGCTCCTTCACCGACCAGCCAGTGGCCGTCCTTGGTGATGCCGATGGGCACGGGTTCATACTTATCCAGGTCCATGCCGCGAATGACGGAAGCGGCGGAAACCAGGGAAACTTCATGTTCTCCGGAGCGCCCACCAAAGAGCACGCCAACGCGGAGTCTTTTCTTCTTGTCTGGGGTCACGTATGTTTCCTGTCTTGCCGGGCCAAGGAAGCAATCATTTTAACTAAGAATTCAGTTATAAGTGGAAACGCCCAAAAAGGGAAAAGGGGAGTCGCGCCGACGTTGCGGAAGCGGCAACGGCTAAGTGCACGAGATGGTTGCATTCACCGGCAATTCCATCACCTTCCTTTGTAAGGAGTCTCCCGATATGCTTATCGTTATGGCGATGCCTGCTATCCATCCCGGAGAACACCTGGCTGAAGAGTTGGAAGCGCTTGACCTGAGCGCGGCGGAGCTGGCGCGCAAAATGAGCGTGCCGACCAATCGCGTCACGCAAATCCTGAACGGAACTCGCTCCATCACCGGCGATACCTCCCTGCGCCTCGCGCATTTCTTCGGCACCAGTGCTCAATTCTGGCTGAATCTCCAAAGCCTTTACGACCTGCGGCTCGCCGAGGAGAAGGCTGGAAAGTCCATTATGTCGCTGCCTAGACTGAAACGGCGCGGGCCAGTCACTGCCTAATCCTGGCGTACCCAGGTCTGAGCGATATTCCCAAGCGCTAGAGGATCTTCTTGCCAAGCGCGGAGAGGACGAGTTCCACGCCGAGCAGCGCGGTGCGATTGTGTTCGTCGATGACCGGATTGATTTCCACGACTTCCATCGAGACCATGGCTTCGCTGTCGGCGATCATTTCCATGGCGAGGTGCGCCTCGCGGTAGGTGACGCCTCCGCGCACCGGTGTGCCCACGCCGGGAGCGTCGCTCGGGTCCACAAAATCCATGTCCAGGCTGACCGCGATACCGTCCGTATCATCCATGGCAAATTTCAGCGCGTCGGCCATCACTTCGCGCATGCCACGCTCGTCAATTTCGCGCATGGTGAACGCTTTTACCCCAAGCTTCTTGATGAATTTTTTTTCATGGGAATCCAGATCGCGCACGCCTACTAAAACTACATTCTGCGGTTCAATCTTGGGCTTGTAACCGAAGAGATCGTACAACTCGGGAACGCCGTAACCCAGTATGCCGGCCAGTGGCATGCCGTGCACGTTTCCCGACGGCGAGGTTTCCGGAGAGTTCATGTCGCTGTGGGCATCCAGCCAAATGCAACCGATCTGCTTTTTTTCCTTCTTGAAGTGCGCGGCAATTCCGCTGACAGAGCCAGCCGCGATGGAATGATCCCCACCCAGCACGAGCGGCAGCCAGCCCTCTTCGATTGCTTTCTGGACGGCGGCGCCCAGGTCTTTGCACGCATCGGTAATTTCCTCGACATACTTGGCGCGCTTTTCTCCGACGGGCATCTCTTCCGGCTGTTTCACGGAAATATTGCCGATGTCTTCCACCTGAACGCCAAGCTGCTTGATGCGCGCCTGCAAGCCGGCCACGCGCAGGGCGGAAGGGCCCATGTCCACGCCGCGGCGGCTGGCGCCAAGGTCCATGGGTACGCCGATGATGCGAACTTTTTGAGGCATGAAAAGGCTCCGTGAAAGAGGACTGGTGATTGGTGACCGGTGATTCCCCGCGCGGGGCGCACCAGTCGCTGGTTACCATTCACGAGTCACTTCTCTTTGGTCTAGAAACAGCTGAGTGGAACAGAGGCGACGGTACCGCTACTACCCCGGATTAAGGATATACCCGGTAAATCATCCGTGGGAAGGGGATGACCTCGCGAATGTGCTCTGTGCCGCAGATCCAGGCGACGGTGCGCTCCAGGCCCAGACCAAAGCCGGCATGGGGGACGCTGCCGTAGCGCCGCAGGTCCAGATACCACTGGAAAGACTCCACGTGTAAGTTGTTTTCTTTCAGACGGTTAACCAGTAGGTCGTAGTCGTGGATGCGCTGGCTGCCGCCGATGATCTCGCCGTACCCCTCGGGAGCGAGCATGTCGAAAGAGAGCGCCAAATCGGGGCGCTCTGAGTCGGGCTGCATGTAAAAGGCTTTGATCGCCGTGGGGTAGTGGTGAACCATCACCGGGCGGTCAAAGCTGCTGGAAATGATGGTTTCTTCGTCGCCGCCGAAGTCGTCCCCAAACTTGGCAGGGTTACCGTTCTGCTGGAGGATGCCGACAGCTTCCTCGTAGGTGATGCGCGGGAAGGGCGGCTTAATGTTCTCGAGCTTCTTGATGTCGCGCTTCAGGACTTCGAGTTCGCGGGACTTGTTTTTCACCACTCCCTGGACAATGGCGCTGACGAGGCATTCGCCGAGATCCATCATGTCGGGGAGTTCGGCGTAGGCTGCTTCCGGTTCCAGCATCCAGAATTCGGTCAGGTGCCGGCGGGTCTTGGATTTTTCCGCGCGGAAAGTTGGCCCGAAGGTGTACACCTTGCCGAGCGCCATGGCCGTTGCCTCGATATAAAGTTGGCCGCTTTGCGTGAGATACGCCTTCTGATCGTCAATGTAGTTCACTTCAAAGAGCGTGCTGGTGCCTTCGCAAGCCGCGGGAGTGAACATCGGCGCGTCGGTCAGCGTGTAGCCCTGGGAGTCCATGAACTCGCGGGCGGAGCGGATGGCTTCGGCGCGGATGCGAAGAATCGCGGCCTGGCGCGGTGTGCGGATCCACAGATGCCGCTGGTCGAGCAGGAAATCGACGCCATGCTCTTTCAACTGGATAGGGAAGGGCGTGGCTTCGGAAACGCGCTGGACGATTTGAATTTTGGTGACGCCCATTTCGTAACCACCGGGCGCGCGCTGCTCGGCGCGAATCTTGCCGGTGACGATCACGCTGGACTCCTGCGTCAGGCCCTTCAGCGCTTCGAAAGCCTCGGGATTTTCTTTCAGCGAGCACACGCCCTGGATGATGCCGGTGCCGTCGCGAAAAATAGGGAACACCAGCTTGCCGGATTCGCGAATGTTATAAAGCCAGCCGCGGATGGTCACTTCCTGGCCGTCGTATTTGCCTGCGTTTTCAATAGTGATCGTGGTCATGGTGGGCGTCTCTAGGAAAACTCCAAACAATTAGTTTAACAGAGAAGGCCAGAGCCTTTCTTGGGAAGGCGGGGGTCCTCAACCGATGGGCTCAATCACACGATGGAGGTCTTAACTTCAGCGAGGACTCTCATCGTGCTTTAGTGTGAACAAAATGGTTTGCGGAACTCAACAGCGGTAATTATTGCGCCTGAAAGTCTTCTTCGAGGCGGTCGAGTGATTTTGCGGCGGCGGTGATCTGGTCGGGCAGGCTCGTGGCATCGGGGCCGGTCTTTTCTTTCAATTCCAGCGTCAGGGGAATTTCGCCGTTGGGCAAGGAACGGAAGAGTTTCAGCGCGGCGGGCCACTCGATGGAGCCATCATGGGGCGCAAGGTGGGCGTCTTTGTCCCCCAGATTGTCGTGAATGTGCGCGCTGACGATGTGCTCGCGCATGCTTTCAAAACTTGTGGCGACGCGCTCGTCTTCCGGGCCGTCGGCCAGGTGAGCGTGGCCGATATCGAAATTGAATCGCAGGCCGGTCAGGCGCGTTTCTTCCACGAAGGTGCGCAGATAGGACGGGCTTCCCATTTCGCTGGTGGTGTTTTCCACGCAGATGGTGACGCCCGCGTGCTTGGCGTGCAGCACCAGGTGCTCCAGGGAACTGAAGGCCGCATCGCGCTTGCGCGGGTCGGCGACATCGCGGTGGCCGCCCATGTGCAGAATCATCCGGGAGAAGGGAAGGTCTTCGGCAACATCAATGGCTCGTTTGAGTTCGTCCATGGCTTCAATACGCCGCACGCGCTCAACTTCCGTAATCGATAGGGGAGTGCCGCCTTCGCGGTTGGGGCCGAAATCGCGGCTTGTAGGCGCGTGCAGCGAAGCAATCTGCAGGCGGTTGTCAGCCAGAATGTGAGCCAGGCCACGGACATCCTGTGCGACCGTGTAATCGAAGTGGCCTCGGCTCGCAAATAGCTCGATCGCCTGAAAACCCGCTCCGTGAACCAGCGCCAGAAGCTCCGGCGTCAGCTTCTTGGATACAAAGAGGTAGGTCGAAAGGATTCTTTGCATAACCTAGAGTTTATCGCGGAGGAAGAGGTTGCTCATTCATTTAGGGAGCAGGGTTTCCGATAAGGCAAGCGGTTCATCTCGGCTAGTAGCCTATGGCGGAGCCGTCGTCTCGCGGGTCGGCGGCGCCGCAGCGTTCACCGGTCTTGGGGTCGATGCCGATCGCGTTGACCAGGCCGATGTGCCCCTTGCGTTTCACCGCGTAGCCGCGCGAGATAAGTTCCTTTTCCATCTCCGGCGAGAAGAGCTTCTCCATCAGCACCTCGTCCGGCAGCCACTGATGGTGGAAGCGGGGAGCGTTGATGGCCGATTGCGCGTCCATGCCCAGGCGCACCCAGTTGATCACGGTGAGCAGCGTCGCGGAAATGATCGTCGGGCCTCCGGGGGAACCGGTGACAAAGCTCAGCTTCCCGTCGCGGAGCACGATGGTCGGCGTCATGGAGCTGAGCGGCCGCTTGCCCGGCGCGATGGTGTTGCCCTCGGATTGGATCAGGCCAAAGAGCGCGTTGGGCACGCCGGGCTGCGTGGTGAAATCGTCCATCTCATCGTTCAGCAGAAAACCTGCGGACGATGTTACGTGCGAGCCGTAGCTGTCGTTCAGCGTCGTGGTGCTGGCCACCGCGTTTCCCGCGGCATCCACCACCGAGAAGTGCGTGGTGTGCGGCCCTTCGCCGAGGCTGATGATGGTATTCGGCGCGGCGCTGGCGCTCACTCCCTGGTTGCAGACGTGCGGGTTTCCCGCGTGAACGTCCTTGCTGGGAGTGGCGCTTTGCAGATCGATCGTGGAGAGGAGTTCCCGCGCGTAGCACGGATCGCTCAGGCCCGCGACGGGAACATTGCTGAAATCTGGGTCGGCCAGAAATGCCGCGCGGTCGGCGAAGACCCGGCGCATCGCTTCCACGACCATGTGCACGCTCTGCGGATCGTCCCAGCCTTTCAGCGGGACGCTTTGCAAAATATTGAGAGCTTCGATCACGGCCACCCCGCCAGAGCTGGGCGGCGGGGCGGAGAGCACCTCCCAACGCTGACCATCGAAGGCGTAGCTGCCATGGAGAACGTCACGAATCTTCGGCTGATAGTGGGCGAGGTCATCCATCGTGACCAAGCCGCCGCCAGTCGCCATATCGCGCGCTAGGATATGGGCGGTCTTGCCCCGGTAAAACTCGGCCGGGCCCTTCTTCGCGATTCGCTTGAGGGTCGCGGCAAGCGCCGGTTGCCGGAAAATGTCTCCCTCACGATACATCTTGCCGTCGTTCAGAAAGATGTGGCTGCTCATCGGAAATTGCTGCAGGTCGGCGCGTTCTTCGGCAAATTGCCGCGCCAGTTTTTCGCTGACGGGAAAACCCTGTTCGGCGAAGCGGATAGCGGGCTGCATCACGTCGGAAAGTTTCATCGTGCCGTGGGTTTTCAGCGCCAAGGCGAGGCCGGCAACGGTGCCGGGCACGGCGACGGAGCGATAACCAACTGTCGAGGCCTTCTCGTCAAGCGTGCCGTCGGGCTTGATGTACATGTCGCGAGTGGCCTTGCCCGGGGCGATTTCGCGGTAGTCGAAGAAGGTGGCTTTGCCGCTGGCGAGGCGGACCAGCATGAATCCGCCGCCGCCGATATTCCCGGCCGCGGGCTCGACCACCGCCAGAGCAAACGCGGTAGCGACCGCGGCATCCACGGCGTTGCCGCCGCGCTTCAAGATTTCCACGCCCGCCTGCGAGGCCAGCGGTTCATCCGTGGCAACCATGCCATGTTCGGCGCGAACCGGCTCGCGGGGCCACTCTTTCGGAATATCGGGATGATCGCGGAATTCTGCCGCAGCCTGACCGCTGGCGCGAAAGGAAAGGGAACCGAGAAGGAACAGAGACAAAGTCAGGGGAAGAATTCTTGGACGCATAGCGAAGAAATGACACTAAGGGATTAGGCAAAATGCGTCAAGCTGCCGAGACAAATTGGATTGCAGCGATGCAATAGCAAATTGCCGCGCGGCGTTTGATGCTATTAAGGCGGCAAATCAGGCGCTGACCGATTTGATCGCTTCCTTCTGCTCTCCCCTGGCGTAAGTGCAATCCACAGGATTCGCTTTCACAAGCAGCCGGTTAAAAGACCAACTTGTATATATTGTCTTTGTTGTCTTTGGCGACGCCCTTTGGGGTTCCGGGCTTGCTCTCTGCCTGATCCAACGGCCTGTAAATCTCCACATTCAGGATCGTTCCGCGATTCCCCGTAACTACTGCTCGGGCGTAGAGCTTGGCGCCCAAGACATGAGCCACGTAAAACCCCGTTCCATAAACCGTGTCCCATTCCGCGGACATGTTGGTTGCCGCCATATTTTCGGGTGTGCCAGTTTTGCTGGAAGTATTCGAGCGAGGAACTTCCTGCCAACGGCCTTTGCATACTTCCCCGCCACCCAGAACAACAGAAAAATCTCCGGAGTTGCGAAAGCCAGTTATCTTGGCAACATAAACCGGTGAAGGAGATAGCGTGGCTAAGGGACCTTTCACGGGATAGAGTCGCCCTGTAAGCGAACATCCCGACAATACACAAAACCCCAGCAGCGCGACGTTGAGTCGGCTTCGCATGACAGCCCCTTCCTTTCGTGGTCTGCTTCGGTGGATCCTGCTTCGCTGATTGGGACGTTAGGTGGCGCCGGTGAGTTTCGCCTTTTCGCTGGGCAGGGTCCAAAAGGGAAGTAGCGACCCTTCCGTTTACTCTTCGAGGAATTCGACTTTGGCGGGGCCGGGGAGCAGGCCGGAGGTGGTGCCACGCTCGATCAGTTCGCGGACGGCCTTCTTGCCCTTTTCGCCGTAGCCCAGCGTCCACTTGTTCACGTACATGCCGACAAATTTGTCGGCGAGTTCGGTATCCATATCGCGCGCAAACTGCATCGCGTAGTTCAGCGCCTCTTCGCGATGCTCCAGTCCGTAGGAAACGCTGTCGCGGATAGTCCTGGAGATCAGGCGGCCGATATCCGGGCCGAGCGCGCGACGCACCGCATTGCCGCCCAGCGGCAAAGGAAGACCCGTAAGCTCTTGCCACCAGATGCCGAGGTCGACCACTTTGTGCAGGCCGAGTTGCGGGAAAAAGAGCTGGCCTTCGTGAATGAGCAGGCCCGCTTCCACCACTTCGTTCTTCACCGCTTCGATGATTTTGTCGAAGGGCATCACCACGGCTTCATAATCCGGCTGATAGAGCTTCAGCGAAAGATAGGCGGAGGTCTTCAAGCCGGGAACGCCGACGCGCTTCCCCTTAAGGTCCTCAGGCCGCATGGCTTTGTTGGAAACGACGATGGGGCCGTAGCCTTCGCCGAAACTCGCGCCGCAATCCAGCAGGATGTATTTGTCGCGCAGGGAAGGATACGCGGCGAAACTCACGGCCGTGACGTCGTAGGTTTCCGTCAGCGCGGCTTCGTTGAGGCTCTGGATGTCCGAAAGAATGTGCGTGTACTTGTAACCCGGCGTCTGCAACTTGTGGGTGGCCAGGGCGTAAAACATGAACGCGTCGTCGGAATCGGGCGAATGCGCGAGCTTGATCTCGCGGGGCTCTTTTTCGGTCTGGGATGCCACTTGTCGTGCAGCCATGGGTTCTGTTTCCTCTGACCCGGATTGCTGCACGCGGAGACGACCTGACCATCGGTTCACTCTTCAGGGGCGAATGAAGGGAAGTTCGATGAACGTTGGGACTTGCGTGGCTTACGGCCGGGCAAACAATTGCAAAACAAAGCCTAACATACAGACCCTTGCTGTTCAAACATGGCCTTCAAAGGTTCAAACGCCGGAGACCAGGTGGGCGATGGCATCTTCGAAATTGACCCTGCCGTCGAGATACGGTTGCCAATAGATATTCAGCAGGCGGATGTATTCTTCCCATCCGCGTTGCGTGAACTTCTCGCGAAGGTCCGGGGGCATGCGGGACATACTTGCTTGCCGGGGAAGAATCATATTTCCCGATTGCGGCTCCGGCGCGGCGTCCTGCATCACCGGGCGCAGCACTTCGCTGGTGGTGTAAAAAATCAAGGCGTGCCAGAGGTCGCGCGGAATAGGTTTGTCGCGCTGGCGGCATTCCCGGATGATGGCGTTTTCCACTGGGATGGCAATACCGTGCGAGGCTTCATGGAAGAGCACCTCTAGCGAGTCGGGCGCCTGATTGCGCGGTTCCGTGCTGGAGATGGTGACGCGCAGCGGGTCGAGGGTGGTGAAGGCGCCCGCGGAACCGGCGAAGGCGCAGACTTCGACGCGAATCTTCGCTTTCGGCCAGGTGGACTGGTAAATGTCGGCGAGGCGCTGCGAGAGTCCCACGCCCTGCTCGCGAATAAGCGGAGCCACGCGCGAGACCCAGCGGCGGTTTTCGCGGTCCTGACTCGCCCACCAGTGGGCCCGGTAGACCGGGGCGGCGGCTTCTAGGATGACTCCGATATTTCCAGGCAGGCCGGCGTCGCAGACTTTCTTCTTTCTCCCCAGAAGCTCGTCGCAGTCTTCAAAATCTCCCAGCTGATTTTTCAGGAGGATCAGGTCGATGTTGATCTGGGGATCTTTCCCGGCGTAGTTGGCGCGGTAATACGTAATGGCCTGTTCCCAGGTCTTCTGCTCAACGGGGTTCAGGAAAACCGGATTTTGCTTCAAGACGGGCGAAGAAGCATCCGACGCAGCGGCCCTGGCTTCCGGGGTGGATTCGCGCAGGCGCGCCTCGCGATAAAGAAACTGGTGGAGATTCACCCAGAAGCCACTGTGGAACTCGAATACCGGCAGGGGACCGTAACCAGATTCGACTTCCTGTCCCTGGCCAAGCGCAGGAGCGCCGGCCAGGGTCAGAGCAACCGACAGTAACACCAAGAATCGAAAGAGGCGCAAGTTCATAGCTGGAGCGGAAATAGTAACGCAACTCCCGCCATTGACATATTCAGAGTTTAAAGTTTTTCAGAATTCGAGCTCGGTTTCAGTTTCACAGAACCAGCGGTCCAGCGTGGCCAATTGGTCGTCTTCTACACTGGCGAAGGCAATGCCCATTCCAAGACCGTAGCTCACGTAGACGACGCGGCCCTTCGCCACGAAGGTTTCTGCTCCGTGGGTGAAACGGAGCCGGACTTCCGATCCCTGGGGAATCGGGTTCAGGGTATCAATGTAGCAACCCGTCCTGCTGATATCCGCGGTGCGCGCATTAAGCTTTGTGCCGCGAGGAAGTTCAAGCACTTCCGCGGCGAGAACCATGGCGTGTCGCGGGGCGGATCGCCGCTCCACGGAGACGTCGGGCATGCCTCTTCTCCTGTCCGCAAGACCGCTTCCTGCTTGCAGGAGAGAGAGCGTCGCGGCGCGGGAGTACCGCGCCGAAACCCGTGTGGATGAACCCATTCTTATTTTTGCGCGGGTTGCCCCGCTTCGCAATGACCTTCCTTGTTAGGGGGCGAAACGGTCAATGTTGAGGGTCCGAAGCGGATGGCGCCGCTTCCTCCAGCTTCGGGTCCAGGTCGCTGCCGACGGCGCCCTTATGGTCGCCAACATGAAACTGGCCGGTGGAATCGCAGAAAAAAGAGCGCATGCCACTGCGGCCGTATTCGGAAGGAATGGCGGCGACTTCATATTTTGCGGGCGCCCCGGAAGTATTTGCGCCAACAATCACGTAGCGGTAGGAATAGCCGTCTTTGCGGCCTCCGGCCAGGTCTTCGTCCACCAGGCCGGCGCCGTCGCTCTTGGGCGCATTCTTCGCCGCCTCGGGCGCAGGACCCAGGGCCTTAAGCGAGTCGGGCAAGCGGGTGTAGGTCTTGCGATAGGTTTCGATGGCATCGACAAGCGTCTTCAGGGAGGCAACCGCTGTTTGCTCGTTGGCCTTCATTTCCGCGCGATCCCACTCGATTTCCAGGGACGGAAGATCCAGGAACAACAGTCCGAGGGAGAGGATCTTCCATTGTCCACCCTCGCGCACCATGCCCATGGTTACCTGGTGGGTGGTCAAGCCAGAAGAGTCGCCGGAGTCCTTGACGGCGAGGGGAAGGTAAGCCAGATTGTCGCGCAGTTCGGGTTTGGCAATTTCCATCTGGGTGGTGAGTTCGGGGGTCTCGCAGTAGACCACGACGTTTCCCGAAGTTTCATTTTGCGAACGGGGCTTGCCGGGTTTGTCCAAGAGCACGAAGCGCTTCAAAAACGTCTGGCGAGCGGGGGGTGTCATGCGGGCGAAAGCATCGGCATTGCGCATTGTGAGGACCTTCACGAAGTCGGTGGTGTTCTGCGAGCAGGCGGCCACCAGGGCGTTGCGCAGCGTCGTTGAAGGACTGTCCGCTGCGGGCGATTGGCCGCGAGTTCCGGCCGATGCCGAAAACAACAGAATCAGGAAAAGCACACCGCGTTGGAGGAAAAAAGGAACCGGAATTTTTGGGAACACGTGAACTAATCCTTCGCGCCTTGGAGTATGGCCGCCAGATTTTGTGTGAACACCGAGCGCGGCATCACTTCCAGGCAACCCGCGGCGCGCGCCTGCGCGGCGAGCTCGGTCTGCACGTGCGACAGGAAGGCCACCACGCGCATCTCTTTTTGAGTTGCGCGCAATCGTTCGATGGTTGCCACGGGCTGGTTGCGGGAGTTCAAATCCACGATCACCAGCCTGGTTGGCGGGTCCAGCAAGGTGAAAAGGGCGTCCGGATTGCTGGCCACTTTGAACTCGATGCCCAGTTGCTTGGCCGTTTCCGCCACTTTCAGTTGAAAAAATAGATCGTCTATCAAGGCTGCTACGCGGCCCATGCGGATCTCTCCTTCTTTCTAACAACCTGTGCGGGGGCTTTCCCCGGCAGCCTTCGAGGTATTACAATCAGCGTGCCCCCCTGAGGACCTTGATGCAAGCACTTTCGCCTGCTTCTTCTTTGTTGCAGCCACCCGTATCCCTGCTGGAGAAGACCCCGGCCATCCTGGAAACACTGCTGCGCGACGTTTCCGCGGAGATCCTTGACTGGAAGCCCGCGGCCGAGCGCTGGTCGATCACCGAAGTGCTGGCGCACCTGCTGACCATCGAGCAGTTGTACGGCGAGCGAGCCAAGCGGATCGTTGTGGATCAGAACCCCGCGTTGGTGAAATTCGAAGCTCCCGACGAATCCAAAATCCCGAAAAAGACGGCGCGCCAGTATTTGGAGGAGTTTGTCGCCCTGCGCCGGGCGCACTATTTTTTCTGGCATGGCATCCCTTCGTCCGCCGGCTCCCGCACCGCCGTTCATCCGGAAATGGGAAGCATCACCCTTTTGCAATTGCTCAACGAACTTGCTAATCATGATCTAGGGCATTTGCGGCAGATTGCCGAGTTGTATCGCGCGAAGGCATTCCATCCGCAAGCCGGACCATTCCAGAGGTACTCGAATCCCAAGCCATGAGCGAGCATCCTGAAGATCTGCGATTAGCCGGGGCGGGAGCGCTGGACGTTACGCTCTACTCGCGACCCGGTTGCCACCTTTGCGAAGCCGCCAAAGCCGCGATTCATCCTCTGCTCGCGGAGTTCGGCGCCACCCTGGTCGAAATCAATATTGATGGCGATGCGGTGCTCACCGAACGCTACGGATGGGACATCCCTGTACTCTTTATCGGGGCAAAAAAAGCCGCGAAGCACCGCATTAACGTGAGACAGCTTCGTCGGCAATTGAAGGAAGCGAAAGAAAGCGCGGGAATTCCCCTAGCGGTGATGGCTCGGAAAAAAGGGGCTTAGTGGCCCTCGGCCGGTGTGTGCACGCCGACGGTCTCGTCGGGAACGTCGCCCTTGCGGCCCTTCACTCGATCGTAGACACTGACCTGGCTCACAGAGCCCAGCGCTTCGTTGTAGAACGTGGGCACGCCAAGAGCCGTTCGCAACTCTTCATTAAATTTGCGTAGGTTTTCGAGGTGCGTTGCCAGCGCCGGCACCTTTAATCCTTCGTCGGTCAAAAGAAATTTCTGGTACCCCGCGTCCCACAGCCGGGTGAATTTCCCTTTAAGCATGATGGTCGGCAGGACGGTCAGGTGAAAACGCCCGTCGGGCTCCTGACGGAACTCCGCCCCGGAGCCGTATTTCTCCACGCGCACCACGCCGCGCGTGCTGCCCACACCGAAGCCCAGCGCCGCCAGGCTGTCGATGGCCTTCTTGTCAAACCGCTCGTTTACATTCCACATGGTGGTCCAAGAATAGGGGAAACGCAGCGGGCTGTAAAGTTGGGATGTTGCTGATACGTACTTTGTCTCGGGCTTGAACCCGCATCGAAATTTGCGCTCCTCTCTATCTGAAGATTCTTTCAGACAATTTTATTGAATCCGAAACAATCGTGTGTTATCTCCTTATCCAACTTTTGGCACCCTTTCCGCGCGGTGCAGTGAAACACCGGATCTAAAGAAAATAGTCTTGATGAAATGCTTTGTCGCTCGCGTCGACGGGTGCGGGGATGTTTGTAATTCCAGGTGCAAAATTCGATTGGGTATAAGGGGTGAGGGAATGGCTTCTTCATTTGCTCGCGGACTACTTTTATTTGTTCTCGCCTGCCTGCTTCTGACATCGCGTCTACACGCGCAGCAGAACTTGGGAGCAATCAACGGAACGGTGACGGATGCTTCCGGCGCGGTCGTACAGGGCGCCAAAGTGGCTGTCCGAAACAAAGGTACAAATCTGGAAGTGACACGAATAACCAAGAGCAACGGCTCCTTCGAATTCGTTGACCTGCCGATTGGCACGTATTCGGTCACGATTTCGAAGGACGGATTCAAGACCGAAGTTCACTCGGAAATTCTGGTTAGCGGCGGACTCGCCGCCACCGTCAACTCCCAACTCGATCCCGGGCACGTGTTCGAAACTGTCACCGTTACTGGCACGCCTTTGCTGAATCAGACCGACACGACAAATGGGTACACCCTGGGAAGCGATCTCATCGAGAATATTCCTCTCGGAACCGGAAGTTTCACGCAATTGGCGCTCTTGTCGCCCGGTGTCAGCGCGGATTTCCTCAGCGGCGCCGGCACGAACGCCGGACTCGGGAATCAGAACATCTTTGCCAATGGCCAGCGCGACACAAGTAATAGCTTTAATTTTAATTCGATCACTGCTACCAACTTTTTCAACGGGCTATCGTCAAGTTCGATCGGTGAGGGTCGCTTCGTGCTGAACACCAACGAGCAATTTGGCGCGGCAAATCAGGTGCGGACGAACACGTCTGTATTCGATGCGATTGGGCAGGGCATGCCCGCGCCCCCGCCCGAGACGATTGAGGAAATTCGCGTGGATACTTCGCTTTACGGCGTTTCACAAGGTGCGAACAGCGGCGCTCACATTGCTGTTGCGACAAAATCCGGCACCAATAATTTTCACGGCGGAGCCTACGAATACCACCAGTCCACGGGATTGGAGGCCAATCAGTTTTTCTTCAACGCTGCCGGGATTCCGCGACAGCCGCTTCACAGAAACGTTTTTGGCGGCACCCTCGGCGGGCCCATCAAAAAAGACAAACTTTTCTTTTTCGGCTCCTATCAGGGCCAGCGGATTACCGACGCAACAAATGGCTCCACGCAGTTTGTCAACGTTCCTTGCCTGGATCCGACGAATCCATCCCCAGCCACATGCCTTTCCAATGATCGCAGCGCCGCCGGAATTGCCGCGGTAGCAGGCGTCAATGCGTCGCAGATCGATCAAGCCGCCCTTAACCTTTTGCAACTAAAGACGCCGGGCGGCCAGTACGTCGTTCCATCGGCAACCCGTTTTAGCGTCACAGACATTTCGACAGTTGGCGGCAACGCGGAAATCTCAGGCCCCCCTGGCACCTTCAATGCGGATCAGGTGAACGGGAATATCGATTACATTTTCAGCACGAAGGATCGGCTTGCGGGAAAATACTACTTTCAGAACGACCCCTCGACCAGTCCGTTTGCCGTCAGTCAAGTTTTGGGTTTTCCGCAGTCTCTCAGAGCCGGGAGCCAGGTATTTTCGTTGGAAAATACGACGGTTTTGACCCCCAACACCACCTGGGAACAGAAATTCGGCTTTCTGCGTGCCTTCGCCAATGCGACCACAACTCAGCAGTTCGGCCCATCTGCTTTGGGGGTTAACGTTTTGGGAAGTAAATTCTTTCCAGGCATCGCCATTGGCAATGCGGGTTCCCCAACCGGCAATGGGCTGAACATCGGCCCCTCCAACAATTTCGCCAACGCAGGAGAGTTCCAGAACCACTTCCAGGTGGGCACAAGTTATAACTGGGTGCACGGTAGGCACACCTTGTCTTTCGGGTTCAATGGAGAGTACGGGCAGTTAAACGTCGTCAACCGCGAAAACGAAGTGGCTAATTTCAACTTCAGCACCTTTGCCGACTTCGCCACAGGGACCATGGGAGGAAGAAGCGGCGGTGGACTGCTCTTAAATGGCGAGACCAACCGCTACTTCCGCGCCAAGGAAACTGGCCTTTTTGTCCAGGACAGTTTTAAGCTGAAATCAAACCTCACCGTAACCGCCGGCCTTCGATGGGACTGGGATGGCCCCCTGGTTGAGAAGAACGGCCTGCTGACAAATTTTTACACGCAGAATTACTCGTTTGATTTGCCTTCCGACTCGATCAATAACATCGGGCTTGTGGTCGCGGGAAACAACAAGCAATTCTGCGGGATTAAGCCGAGGCCTAGCTATTGCGTCAACGACTCCACGCTCACCGGACGCCAGTGGCTACTGGAACCACGTATCGGTGTCGCTTGGAGCCCCAGCTTCGTCAAGAATGTCGTGGTGCGGGCCGGTTTCGGTTTGTATGCGGATCGCGGCGAGTTCTTTAGTGAACTTTCTCCGAGTGCCGGAATTGGGATAAGCGGTCCGTTCGGCGTCACTACCCAGCAGCCCTTCACCGTTCCGTTTAACACATCCTGCTCGGGGCAGGGGTGCCTCAGCAACAACCCATTTGGCACCGCGCCGCCGCCTCCACCACCCAACAATTTCAGCGGTGTCACCGCGCTCGTGCATAATCTGTCGGCATTAAGCGGCTGCGCCGAGCCCGTGACACCCACCTGCTCGCCAACGGGAACCCCGGAATTTGCGTTCTTGTTCGGGGGCTACGATCCGCGTAACACCTTGCCTTACTCTGAGAATTGGACCCTGGACGTGCAGTGGCAGCCTCTCAACACCTTGTACTTCGATTTGGGTTATGTGGGCAATCATGGTCAGCATTTGCTTTTGCCCATTCCCTTCAACCAGCCGGGGATTGCAACGCCCACGCATCCGATTAACGGCCAGATTTACTCGTATGGATACCAGGCGCAGGATGCAAATGGAGGGCCTGGAGTACTACTCACCGAGCAGGTGGGGACGACCATCGCTTCCTTCACCGGTGCGGATGGCAACACAGCTCTTCGTGTCCCATTCGTTGGTTACAACCCTAATTCGGACTTCTGGAAAGCCGAAGGAGTTTCCAATTATCACGCGCTGCAATTCAGCGTGAAGAAACTTTTTAGTCATGGCCTCACGATCAACGCTTCTTACACATGGTCGCACGTGTTGGACGAGGGAAGCGGAATCTCGGAGGGCCTCTTCTTCAACGGCAACGATCCCCTTCGGCCCAGGTCTGCATACGGCAGCTCGGGATTCGATCGCACCCACGTCTTTACCATCAATTATGTGTACCTCTTTCCCAAACTCACGAAATCCGAAGGGTTCCTCAGACACGTTGTGAACGATTGGGGCTTCTCTGGAGTCACCGTCGCCGAAAGCGGACTTCCGTACAGTGTTTACGATTTTTCTGGGAGCGTAGCCAGCCAATATTATGGCGCCGGCGACGACTTCATAACTAACCCCTTGCTTATCGTGCCCGGTGGTAGTTTGTCCGATGCTAAAAAGAATATCGCCAACTGCCAAAGCGCGACGGGAGGCGTCAGCGGAGCCATCCAGCCAATCAACGCTTGCGCTTTTGGGGTGAATATCAATGCACCGGGGACGAACGGAGTACCTGCTTGCGGACCCACCACCGACAACGCTTCACCGACGGCTGCGTGCGATTTCTCCGAAACGGGATTTACGAACGCCCCTCGAAATGCGTTCCGTGGAGCCTTCCAGACACGTTTCGACTTCACTCTTTTCAAAAATTTCAATCTAACGGAGCGGTTTAAACTGCGTTTCGACGCGCAATTCTTCAACCTCTTCAACCACCCGAGCTTTGACGCACCCAACAGCAACCTAAGTTTGAATCCATGTTTCGGTCCCAACACGCAGACTGCCCCAGGCGGCTTCTCCTGTGCGTGGCACGGCAATATTCCGGCCGTGGCGGGCTCTGGGCCGATCGGAGACGGGCAGGTGCAGTTCGGGTCAGGAATCGTGCAGGGTACGCTCGGCAGTCCGCGCCTGATTCAATTTGCCTTACATCTCGCCTTCTAGCGCATTCTCGGGGCCAAATTCAATCCACGGGATGAGGGCCGCTTCGGCGGCCCTTGTTTTTTTTGAGGCGTCGCTATATCCGTTGAGGAGCCGGGACAGGCAGGTTCCGCGCTTTGCTCCGGCGCGCTCCCCGCGTAAAATGGAATTTGGGGAAAATACCATGTCAACCAAAACGCAGCCGTTGACCGGCCGGGCGCCGGCAGCGAGCCTTACCAACGAAGAAATCCTCCGCTACAGCAGGCACCTGATCATGCCCGAGGTGGGCATGGAGGGTCAGCTCAAGCTGAAGGCCGCCAAGGTCCTGCTGATCGGCACGGGCGGACTCGGCGCGCCCCTGGGGCTTTATCTCACCGCGGCGGGCGTGGGAAAAATTGGGCTGGTGGATTTTGACGCGGTGGATTTCACAAACCTGCAGCGGCAGATTACGTTTGGCACCAGCGACGTCGGCAAGCCCAAGACCGCGGCGGCACACGCGCGGCTGAGCAATCTAAATCCCGACATTGAAATCACCACTTACGAAACGCGGCTGACCAGCGAAAATGCGCTAGAACTCTTCAAGGACTACGACATCATCGTCGACGGCACCGACAATTTCCCCACGCGCTATCTGGTGAACGACGCCTGCGTACTGCTCGGGAAGCCCAATGTTTACGGCTCGATCTTTCGATTCGAAGGGCAAGTCACTGTGTTTGGCATGCCCGACGGCCCGTGCTATCGCTGCTTGTATCCCGAGCCGCCTCCGCCGGGCCTGGTGCCATCGTGCGCGGAGGGCGGAGTACTCGGCGTGCTTCCGGGCATCATCGGCTCGCTGCAGGCGATGGAGACGATCAAACTGATTCTCGGCCGCGGCGATTCGCTCGAAGGCCGCCTGGTGCTTTTCGACGCGCTGGCCATGAAGTTCCGCGAACTGAAGTTGCGCAAAAACGCCAACTGCCCGATGTGCGGCAAGAATCGCACGATTCACAAATTGATCGACTACAACGAATTCTGCGGCATCCGAGGCGAAGAAGAGCCCGAGAGTGATCTGCACGTTCCGGAAATCTCTCCCCGCGAGTTGAAGCAGCGCCTGGATCGCGGCGACGATCTCTTCATCCTGGATGTGCGCGAGCCGCACGAATATCAGATCTGCAATCTCAACGGGCACCTCATTCCTCTTGGTGAGCTTCCGCGCCGCGTGCATGAACTGGACTCCTCGCACGAAATCGTTGCCCACTGCCGCAGCGGCAAGCGTTCTGCTGAAGCGGTGGATTTTCTGCGCAAGGCGGGTTTCCGGAAAATTTATAATTTGCATGGCGGGATTCTCGCGTGGTCCACGGAAGTGGATCCCACCGTTCCGCGATATTAAGTCGCAACCTGCGATGCTGAATTACTTGCCGCTCGCTTGTGTTTCGAGCTTCGCGCCGTTATCGTTGGAATCGTCAGTAAAAGTCTATACAGGTTTTGCACACGGAGGAATCCTTGGCAGGCACAAAAGTTACAATTCTCAATAACGGCCCACTTCGCGTGGAAGGCGACTTCACGGTCGTGGATCAGGATGGCAAGGAATTTGGGCTGGGCGGACGCACGGCTGTCTCATTCTGCCGGTGCGGGCATACCGGGAATTCCCCCTTTTGCGACGGCACCCACAAGCGAAATGGCTTCGCTTCCATCGTGGAAGCCCGTGATTTACCCCCAAAACCCTAAGAAACACTGACTCAAAGCAGATTGAGACTGTCTCAGTATGAGACTTTGCCTACTTTCGGCACGTTAGTGCCTAAACCCCTGCTAACTCTCTGGATACATTAGCGATAGTGTTTCAATTAAGAACTGAGACGAAGGTCTTGTTGTCTCGTTTCCAGTCTCAGGCCTTGCCCCACTTTTTTGTTCCCGTTCATAAACCTTGTATTTTCATAATTGTACAATTGCTCCGCTGACCGACGGAAAAGGGCATGGACGTGCTATTTCCCGTCCTGTCCGGTTTTCTCCGGCAATTGGGGGTTGTTTTGGGCGATAGGGGGCAAATCACAGGGTTCTTCCGCAAAGACCGCGGAAATCTGCCCATCCTCGCCTATGGCGTTCTCGGAGCCATCTACCTCCTCCTCGTTTATTATTCCCGGCAATCTCATGCGTTTGGTGCGCCCAGCAATTACTTGTACCTGGAAGTGGGCGGCTCGTTGCTCTGCTTCTGTTACGCCGCGAACGCGCTGGTTCGCTTCCGCGGCACGCATGATCGCATCGCCCTGATCCTCGCATTTGGGTTTGTCCTTTCCGGAATGATCGAGACGATCGGTTATTTTGGCCTGAACAATCTCTTGCGCTCGGGCACGGTGGCGCTCTCTCATGTCCCGATGGGCTGGATGGTCGGGCGTACGATGCTTGCGGTGCTGCTGCTGGCGGCGCTCGCCGTGGAAAAATTTATCCCGACGGCGCGGCAACCCAGCCGCGAAACCGCCGGCGCGCTTTTTGTGGTGGCCGCCGCTGCATACATCACCAGCGCAGCTTTCATGGCTGCTCCGGCAACGCCTGTGGCCCAGGCGGGGGCATTTTTCTCGCGTCCCTGGGAACTTTTGCCCGGCGGACTGTTCGCGATGGCCGCCCTGTTTTTCTACCAGCGCTATCAGACGGAAAAGAAAAATGAGAGCGACGCTTCGCTCTACGATTACTCGCTGTTTCTCGTCGCGCTTCTGAATGCCGCCTGCCACGCCGCGGCACTATTTTCGCAGCGCCTGTTCGATGGTCCTTTCTTTTTCGCGGAGCTGAACAAAGTGGCCAGCTACGCCATCATGCTGGGCGCCGCGCTGATTGACCAGGCTCGCCTGTTCGACCAGGTGCGCTCCATGGCGGTCAGCGATCCGCTGACGGGTCTCGCGAATTACCGCCGCTTGATTGCCGTGATTGAATCGGAGCTTGACCGCTCGCGCCGCACGCAGCGACCCTTCAGCATCGTGCTGCTGGATATGGACGGCCTGAAGGCCATCAACGACCGCTACGGGCACCTTGTTGGCAGCCGCTCGCTGGTGCGACTGGGAAAAATCTTGAAACTTCATTCGCGCGCCATCGATACACCGGCGCGCTATGGCGGAGACGAATTCGCGCTGGTTCTGCCCGAAGCGCCGAAGGAAATCGCGTCCCGCGTATCCGGCCGCATCCGCGAGCGCTTGTCGCTGGAATCCGAGGAGCCCCCGCTTTCCGTAAGCGCCGGAATTGCCGCGTATCCCGAGGACGGCGACTCCGCTGAAAAGCTTCTGGGCGCTGCCGACCGCGCGCTCTACCGCATGAAGCACCGCGGCAACGGCAATCCAATAAATTCCATCACGCGCATCGCCGCGTGCCTGTGAGGATGATGAAAATGTCCTCCAGGAACATTCACCCCTTCAACCGCCGCGAAAACCGCATTCCGATGGAGATTCCCGTCGTGCTCGACGGCCATCGGCATTTGCCCGGCATGGAAGCGACGTTTACGGAAAACGTCAGCGCCAAGGGAGCCCGCGTGGTCAGCGTGCGGCGCTGGGAAAAAGGTGCGCCGCTGGTGCTGGCGTCGCGCACGGGAGAATTTCGTTCTGAAGCTCGGGTGGCCTACTGCCATCCGCTGCGTGGCGACGGCTTCGCGGTGGGGGTGGAGTTTCTCGAAACAAAAGGACGATGGGTAGTCGAATCTACAAATTAGCTTGACGGAATCCGGCGAGCGGACAGGAGGGAACTGCTGGAACATTCTTACAGGGAA